>Ga0209807_1000061_pt1 | contig 43871 bp, 37 predicted proteins | sample GraSoiAngelo_154_FD_186168 | JGI IMG/M metagenome (GOLD analysis project Ga0209807, IMG submission 186168) | Grasslands soil microbial communities from the Angelo Coastal Reserve, California, USA - 14_1009_13_20cm (SPAdes) (version 2) | ecosystem: Environmental > Terrestrial > Soil > Grasslands ... | reverse complement strand
CGATGAGCATAGTTGCCATTGTTGGACTCGGTTACGTTGGCTTGCCCCTGGCGGTGGCATTCGGCAAGGCGTTCCGGACCATAGGATTTGACCTGAGCGCCGAGAAGGTGGAGAACTACCGTCGCTACATCGACCCGACCGGCGAGGTCTCGGGCGAGGATTTGCGTGCCGCGGCGCAGCTCACGGTAACGACGGATCCGGCGCAGCTTGCCGCCGCCGATATCATCGTAGTCGCGGTTCCCACACCGGTGGACACCGTGCGCCGCCCGGATTTTGGACCGCTGGTTAGTGCGAGCACCACGGTCGGCAAGCACATGAAAAACGGCGCGACCGTCGTGTATGAGTCCACCGTCTACCCGGGTGCTACTGAAGAAGTCTGCATCCCCGTCCTGGAGAGGAATTCCGGGATGAAATGGCTCACAGACTTCAACGTCGGCTACTCGCCCGAGCGCATCAACCCTGGTGACAAGGAGCACAGGCTTGCAACCATCGTGAAGGTCGTCGCAGGCGACACTCCGGAAACCCTCGAGCGGGTCGCCAAGCTCTATGGCGCCGTGGTGGCCGCCGGGGTGTACCGCGCTTCCTGCATCAAGGTCGCCGAAGCGGCGAAGGTCATCGAGAATACCCAGCGGGACCTGAATATCGCGCTGATCAACGAGCTGGCGATCATCTTCAACCGCATCGGCATCGATACCCTCGAAGTTCTCCAGGCGGCCGGAACGAAATGGAACTTTCTGCCATTCAGACCCGGCCTAGTCGGTGGTCACTGCATCGGGGTGGACCCCTATTACCTTACGTACAAGGCCGAGATGCTCGGCTACCATCCAGAGGTAATCCTCGCCGGCCGTCGCATTAACGACAACATGGGAAAGTTCATTGTCGAGCAAACCATCAAGCAGATGATCCACATCGGTAATCCTGTCAAGGATGCCAAGGTCAACGTTCTCGGACTGACGTTCAAGGAAGACGTTCCCGACCTGCGTAACTCGCACGTCATCGATGTGATCAACGAACTGAAAAGCTACGGAGTCCAAGTGTTCGTCCACGATCCGGTACCCGATCCTGAGGAAGCGCGCAATGAGTACGGACTGGAGCTCGTGTCCTGGGACGAGTTGCCGAAAGCCGAGGCAATGGTGGTGGCCGTGGCTCATCGCCAATTCCGCAGCGTGGGTGCAGAAGCGTTCGCGCGCAAAATCGTGAAAGGCGGCTGCTTCATTGACGTCAAGTCGCAGTTCGATCGCGAGGCGCTTTCAGCGGCCGGACTCTGTGTCTGGCGCCTATGAACATCCCTAACGCGCTGACTGTTGATGTAGAGGACTACTTTCACGTTGCGGCGTTGGCGCCAAGCGTACACCGCGATAGTTGGATCTCGCGTGAATCGCGCGTGGTCGGAAACACTCAGAAATTGCTCGCCATCTTCGAGGAGTTCGATGTCCGAGGGACTTTCTTCGTGCTGGGCTGGGTAGCCGAGCGGTATCCGCAACTGGTCAGAAACATTGCCGCGCACGGCCACGAAATCGCCTGCCACGGCTACTCACACCGCCTCGTGTACGAGCAGTCCCCGCAAGAGTTCTACCAAGAGACGCACCGCGCGAAGAACCTGCTCCAGGAGATTACCGGGTCGGCTGTGCTCGGATATCGCGCGGCGAGCTATTCCATCGTGCGCGAGTCTCTTTGGGCCCTGGACATCCTGGTGGAACTCGGATTCGTCTATGACTCGAGCATTTTTCCCGTGCGCCATGATCGCTATGGCATTCACGACGCCGAACGGGCTCCGCACCGAATGGCCACGCCGACTGGAAAATCCATCGTCGAGTGGCCGTTAGCGACGGCAAGGATTCTTGGATTTCGGCTACCCGTGGCGGGAGGCGGGTACTTTAGACTCTTCCCCTACGGGCTATCGCGTTGGGGATTGGCGTCCATTAACCGACGCGAACTGCGACCATTCGTCTTCTATCTGCACCCGTGGGAAATCGATCCGGCGCAACCGCGCGTGTCTGCGAGCTGGTTGTCGCGGTTTCGTCATTATACCAACCTCGGAAAATGTGAAGAGCGATTGCGGCGCTTGCTTGCCGAGTTTCGATTCAGCACCGCGAGAGACGGTCTTACGCAACTCGGCTTGCTTTCCGGATAACGAGAACGCCATACCATGTTCCTGCGTGTTTCTGGCGGGATCGCAGTGACTTGGACTACCTTATAATAGGGTTTAATTCTATGGATCGATATGATTTTCACCGAAACCAAGCTCAAGGGAGCCTTCACGGTCGACATCGAGCGCCGTGAGGACAACCGCGGATTCTTTGCGCGAGCGTTCTGCCAGCGGGAGTTCGAGAACCATGGACTGAAGCCGGTCATCGCGCAGGCCAACATTGCCTTCAACAAGAAGAAGGGCACCTTGCGCGGGATGCATTTTCAATATCCGCCGGCCCCCGAAACCAAACTCGTGCGGTGTACTCGCGGCGCGATTCTCGACATAATCGTCGACTTGCGCCCGGAGAGCCCGACTTACCTGGGCCATGTCGCCGTCGAGCTTAGCGCAGACAACTACCGGTCCCTCTATGTACCGGAGCGGTTTGCGCACGGGTACCAGGTTCTCGCGGATCGGACGGAAACGAGCTATCAGGTGGGAGAATTCTATACGCCCGGCGCCGAAGGCGGCCTGCTCTACAGCGATCCCCGGCTTGGGCTGGTCTGGCCCCTTCCTGTCGGAGAAATATCACCCAAGGATGCCGAGTGGCCACTGCTCGGCAAGATCGAACCCGAGTTGAAGCGTAAGATGAGTGCCCGGGGAAACAAGGCATGATATTCGCTTGCATTCAAATGTTAAACTGCGTGCGTAATACGCAACCCAGCCGGAGGAAACCATGATTATCGTCGACAACGCCTTGAAAGCCAGAGAGCAGCAGGGGAAGCCCATTCGCGTGGCGATGGTCGGCGCCGGTTTCATGGGGCAGGGTCTCACCAACCAGATCACTCACAGTGTTCCGGGCATGCGCATGGCTGCCGTCTACAATCGGCGTCCAGAGCGGGCCCAGCACGTCTTTCGCTACTCGGGGCTCGACGACATTGTCATGGCAGGGTCGCAGGCCCAGCTCGATCAGGCGATTCGCCGGGGCCAGCCGGCCGTGGCCGAGGATCCGTTCATGCTGTGCCGCTCCGGCGAGATCGACGTTATCGTCGATGTCACGGGCTCGGTCGAGTTCGGCGCTCACGTAATTCTCGAGGCTTTCGAGCACGGCAAGCCGGTCGTGCTGATGAACGCCGAGGTCGACGCCACGATCGGTCCGATTCTCCAAGTGTATGCGCGAAAGCACAAGGTCATCCTGTCGGCTTGCGAGGGCGACGAACCGGGCCTGCAGATGAACCTTTACCGCTGGGTAAAGGGGCTGGGTCTCATCCCGCGCGTTGTCGGAAACGTCAAGGGCCTGCAGGATCCCTACCGCAACCCGACCACGCAGCAAGGATGGGCGGAGCGGTGGGGACAGAACGCGGCGATGGTTACGTCGTTTGCCGACGGATCGAAGATCAGCTTCGAACAATCGATTGTCGCCAACGCTACCGGATTCAAGGTCAGATCTCGCGGGATGTCGCGCGGGCTGAAGTACGACGGCTCCATCATGGATATCCACAAGCTGTACGATCTTGACGAGATCCGGGCGCTGGGGGGGATCGTCGACTACACGGTAGGGCCCGCCGGCGTCAAGATATTCTGCTTAGCCGAACACGCGGACCCGAAGCAGCGCCACTACCTAAACCTCTACAAGATGGGGGAAGGACCGCTCTATCCGTTCTGGGTTCCCTACCATCTGGTGCATTTCGAGGCTCCGAACGCAATCGCGCGAGTGGTGCTCTTCGGGGACAACGTCGCACCGCCCCTACAAGGCCCCGTGGTGGAGGTCTGTGCAGTCGCCAAGCGCGATCTTGCGGCCGGCGAGATGCTTGACGAATACGGAATGTATACGACTTACGGCGAAGCGGTGAACACCGAAGAGATGAGCGCGATGCGTTATCTCCCCGAGGGACTGGTCGAAGGTTGCAAGATGAAGCGCGCTGTCGCCAAGGATCAGGTGCTCGCGTACGACGATGTGGAGTTGCCCGTCGGTCGACTCGCCGACCGGTTACGGGCCGAGCAGTACCGGCATTTCGGCAACGTGACCTGGCTCGAAGAGCTCCTTCAGCGCACGCAGGGGGCGGCGAGCACGCGGAAGGAAGCCTTCGCGTGAGAATCTTTTCCGCGCGCGATTAATACCGGACGCCTCGGACAAGCCCGTTTTCAGCGGCTCCGACCGAATCCCGGTGGGATGGTGTTGCCTGCGCCCGAAGCAGGCGAACGGCTTACATGAATGAGAATGGCGAACGAATGAAATGAGGATACTGATTACAGGTAACACCGGTTATATCGGGCCCTCGGTGCTTCAGCGCCTTCGCCAGTCGTATCCCCAAGCAACACTGATCGGCCTGGACAAGGGCTACTTCGCGCACTGCCTCACCAACGCGGAGATACTTCCCGAGTGCCGTGCCGATGTCCAGTATTTCGCCGATGTGCGCACTCTCCGCCCCGAGGTATTGCAGGGCGTCGACGCCATCGTGCACCTCGCCGCCATATCCAACGACCCGATGGGCAAGACTTTCGAGGAAGTCACGTACGACATCAACTTCCGCGCCAGCGTCGAACTTGCGACACGAGCCAAGGCCGCGGGGGTCAGGTGTTTCGTCTTTGCGTCCAGCTGCAGCGTGTACGGCGTGGCGGACGACACCCCCAGGAAAGAAACTTCGCCGCTGAACCCGCTCACCGCCTACGCCAAATCGAAGATCCGCACGGAAACCGAGCTCCAAACGCTGGCGGGCAAGAACTTCACGGTCACTTGCTTGAGGTTCGCCACCGCCTGCGGGATGAGCGATCGATTGCGGCTCGACCTGGTCGTCAATGACTTTGTCGCATGTGCGGTCAGTTCCAAGAAGATTACGATCCTGAGCGACGGCACGCCATGGCGACCGCTGATCCACATCAGGGACATGGCAAGGGCGTTCGACTGGGCCATCACCCGGGATGCGTCGCCGGGGGCATTCTTGGCGGTCAACGTGGGCAGTGACGCCTGGAACTACCAAGTGAAGGACCTTGCGGAAGCCGTTGCAAAGGTCGTTCCGGGCGTAAGCATATCGATCAACAAGGACGCACCGCAGGACAGTCGTTCCTACCGCGTGGATTTTGGGCTGTACAGGAAGCTGGCGCCCAGCCATCAGCCCCAGGTCGACTTGCTGACCACTATCCGCGAGCTGAAGACCGGGCTGGAGTCAATGGGATTCAACGATCCCAATTTCAGAGGCTCCAAGTACATGCGGCTCGAGGTCCTCAGGGGACTTCGCCAAAAGGGCCTGCTGGACGACAAGCTGGAGTGGACCCCCGCGTGATCGGGCTCCACGCACCTTCGATTCACTGCCGCCGGGGCAACCGCCGATGAAAGTAGTGCTGTTTTGCGGCGGTTTGGGGACGCGGTTGGGAGATCTCACGGAAAACATTCCCAAGCCTCTGGTGAAGATCGGATACCGCCCCATCCTGTGGCACGTAATGAAGTATTACGCGCATTTCGGCCACAAGGACTTCATCCTCTGTCTTGGGTACAAGGCCGATACGATCAAGGATTATTTTCTCAACTACAAGGAATACCTTTCCAACGACTTTACGATGAGTAACGGTGGAAAGGACATACAGCTCCAGCAGAGCGACATCGCCGACTGGAAGATCACATTCGTCGATACGGGGCTGAGGGCGAACATTGGCCAGCGCTTGAAAGCGGTCGAGAAATACGTCGCGGGTGAGGAGATATTCCTCGCCAATTACTCGGATGGACTCACTAATTGCCCGCTTCCTGAGTTGATAGACAGCGTAGTCAAGAGCGGGAAGATCGCCTGTTTTCTATGCGCGAAACCCTCCCAAAGCTTCCATGTCGTGCAGCTTGACGCGGACAAATCGGTGAGAAGCATCCAGAGTGTGCGGAAATCCGACATTCGGATCAACGCCGGCTTCTTCGTATTCAGAAAGGAGATCTTCAACTACATAAGGCCTGGCGAGGAATTGGTCGTGGAGCCATTTCAAAGACTGATCGCGGAAAAGAAAATCATCGGCTATCCGTCCGACCAATTCTGGTGCATGGACACCTTCAAGGAGCATCAGGAACTGACGGATATGTTCAACCTCGGCGATACGCCTTGGGAGGTGTGGAAAAAAGCCACCGGCGGCGATCGTCGAGAGTGAAAGGCAAGACGGATGCTGAATTTGACTTTCGAAAGGCGGCGTGATTCGATCTTCAGGATTCTATGCTTAGGAGCGCACAGCGACGACATCGAAATCGGTTGCGGCGGCACCGTTCTGAGAATCCTCGAAGAAAATCCAGACGCCGAGGTGTTGTGGGTCGTGATAGGAGCAAGCGGACAGAGAGCGGACGAAGCAACCGCAAGCGCCAAGTCCTTCCTGGCGAGAGCCCGCCAGAAGGAGGTTATCGTCAAGGAATTCAGGGACGGGTTCTTTCCCTACATCGGTGCTGAGATCAAAGGGTTCTTCGAGGAACTCAAACGCAGATGCGCCCCGGACCTTATCCTCACGCACTGTCGCAACGACCTCCATCAAGATCACCGTCTGGTATCCGAATTGACCTGGAACACATTCAGGAACCACCTAATCCTGGAATATGAAATCCTCAAATACGACGGCGATCTTGGGACGCCAAACGTCTTTGTGCACTTGACGGAATCGCTTGCCCGCAGGAAAGTCGGGATTCTGCTGGACAGCTTCAGGAGCCAGGTGAAAAAGAACTGGTTCACCGAAGACGCATTTCTCGCGATTCTGAGACTGCGCGGCCTCGAATGCAACGCGCCGGAAAAATATGCGGAGGCCTACCATGCACGCAAGCTTGTGCTCTGAATCGCCAGTCGCGCGACGAAAGGCGGCGCCGACATTGCTGGGAGTCGTATCATGCACGCGGCCACAACGAGCTATCGAAAAACCATAATCGCCTCCTCTGTCGCTGGTCTGGCGGTGATTGCGGTAACGCACGCCGGCCAGACATTGGTGTCTGCGATTCTTCCAGTCTCGTTCGTCGTCCTCCTCACCGCCCTCGGGTGGGTCGTTGGCTTGCTTCTGCTGCTCGTCGCCCTTGGTGGTCTTCTCGTCAATTTCCGCTATTCCGGGCGTGAGCGGGGAGAGGAGGACTTATTCCTTGCCCTCAACAGAGCCCGATCGGAAGCTGAATTGCTTGATCAAACCGGCCGCTCCAAGGCTGTCAAATTCCCGAAACTTCGTCGTTGGCTGGGCGCTCCAGCGTACATCGTCAACGACACGGTGCGAATCCGTTCGTTACAAGAAATCTTCGACACTCTCGACGCGAACGGTTGCCTCGATGGCCTGCCATTCATGCCCGAGATGGCGAAGTACTGTGGAACCGTCGGCACCGTTTTCCGTTGCGTGGACAAGATCTACGACTACGGAGGCAGAAAAGACATGCGACGCCTCAAGGACACCGTGTCGATTGCCGGGCTGCGTTGCGATGGCAGCGCACACGATGGTTGTCAAGCCAAGTGTTATATCTTGTGGAAAACCGCCTGGATCAAAAGGACGGAGGTGCCGGCAACGTCAGAGGTTGAGCCCTCGGTCGAGCAGCCCGGCAGCGTGGCCTCTGATATTGGGACCGATCGCTCCTTCGGGCCCACATTTGTCAAAGACGACGACGCAGCTGATGGCAGATATGTGTGCCAGTACACGCAGCTCGTCCGGGCCTCGACCAGAATGAGGCCATCGGATCCACGTCAGGATCTGCGGCCGTTGATCGCTGGCAACTTGGGGGTAACGGCATTCGGGGTCGCCATGCTCACTCGTCTGTTCAATGCGGTACAGCGGCTGCGCGGTGGGATTAGCTTCCCCCCGATGTACCATGGCTCCAGCACTGCCTCACGGCACGTGGATCTCAATTTACAGCCAGGAGAGCTGGTGCGAGTTTGCGACCCCGAAAAGATCTTCGAGAGTCTTAACCCATCGGGCAGGAACCGGGGACTCTGGTTCGATCGAGGAATGCTCAGCTACTGTAAGCGGTGGTACAGGGTTCTCAGTAGAGTTGACAAGATCATTGACGATGCAAGCGGCAGGATGCTCCGGATGAAGACACCCTGTATCGTGCTTGAGGGGGTCGACGCTTCCGGAGAGCATGTGCGATTTTTGGCGCAGCACGATTATCCATTTTGGCGCGAAGCTTGGCTGGAGAGAGTGGATCCTCGCACGCAGCCGGATGCATCTACTCCCAACCGTAGCCTGCACCCCGCCGATGGCCATCGCTGACGTATGAAGCATCATCCTACGCCCCGAAGGAAGTAGCTTGATCGATTCCAGCGAACCCCTAGTGACGATTGGCGTTCCCGTCTACAACGGCGAACGCTTTCTCGCGGAATGCCTCGATTCGCTGCTTTCGCAAAGATTCCGGAACTTTGTTCTGTTGATCAGCGACAATGCGTCGACTGACGGCACCGAGAAGATCTGCCAGACGTACGTAAAGGCGGATTCGCGAGTGCGCTACCACCGCAATCGCACCAATATCGGACTGTATGGCAATTTCAATCTGCTCCTTAGATTGGCGCGAACGCGTTACGTGAAGCTCGCAACTGCTGATGATTTCTGGGCGCCGACGATGCTAGGCGATTCCCTGGCATCGATGGAAGGCGACTCGTCGCTGGCACTCTGCCATCCTAAAGCGGTTCTGGTGGCCGAGGACGGCAGCGAGATCCGCCGATACGAGCAGTCTTGTCACTTGATGGATGACGACCCGGCCGTGCGATTCAGGCGCGTGTTGACCGAAATCGGCCTCGTAAATCAGCTCGTGGGAGTTATTAGAACCGACGTGCTGAGATCAACGCTGCCTCTTATGAACCACACTCTGGCGGATCGCGTGTTTGTGGCCGAGCTCAGCCTATATGGAAAGATCATGGAGCTGCCGAAGTACCAGTACTTCCGGCGCTTTCATCAGGAGTCTACTAGCTGGGACCGGAAATCTGAATCGCACCAGATCAGGCGGCTGTTCAGTTCGGGAACGCGCCGCATCCGGCTCGCGACTTGGAAGTATCACTGGGGTCTCGTTCGTCGCTTGCTCCGCAGCCCCCTCGATTCCGGAAGGAAGCTGGAGCTTCTGCGGTTCCTGGGAAGACGCATCGCTTGGGACCGGTGGGTGCTCATGGGCGAATGCTGGCAACTTTTGTGGCCCGCTCGGACCGCGGCGGCGTCGGAACAGCGGGAAACCAAATCTTGAACGAGTTCCGGCCGGGAATGCGTCAAGCGTGAATGACCGTTTTCGAATGATCATGATTGGGGCGGGCCGGATCGCCTCACAGTCGCATCTGCCGGCCATCCTGGCCTGCGAGGGAGTGGACTTAGTCGCGATCGTAGATTCGACGCCGGGACGAGCGGCTAAGCTTGCACGGGAGTATGGGCTCTCGGTACAGATTTTCTCCGATCTGGAACCAGCGCTCGAGGACGCGGATGGCGCAATAGTGGCGACCCCGAACGACACGCATCACGAAATCGCGACACGCTGCCTGATGCGAGGAGTTCATGTACTGGTCGAGAAGCCGATGACCTCTGCGTACGCCGAAGCCTTGACGCTCTCGGAGCTGGCGCGGAATACTGGGTTCAAGGCCATGGTCGGCTATGTAACCAGGCACCGACGCAATGTGCGTCTCATGAAGACCCTGTTGGATCAGAAGCACTTCGGCCAGGTGAGTAACTTCGCCTATCAGTTCGGTACCATTGGCGGCTGGGCGCCTCTAGCAGGCTACAGGTCAGACGCCGGTGGCCGGGGCGCCGGGGTACTCGCGATCTCGGCTAGCCATTTCTTGGATCGGATGCTCTGGTTCTGGGGCTATCCTCTCGACATGACATATCTCGACGACGGATCGAAGGGCCCCGAGGCGAACTGCGTCGCGAAGTTTCAGTTTGAGGGGGGGATGCACGGCACGTTGCGATGCTCCAAGAGCGCCAGCCTGCCAGGCGGGCTCGTACTGGATACGGAGACGGGCCGCGTGGTTCTTCCTGAAGTCGAGGATGCCGACATCGTCCTTCTCCCTAACGAAAATCAGCATCTTCAGTACGTACTGAAGTCGCGGGACCAGCATACCGGTCCGGATCGGGACCCGTTCCTCGCACAGATTTCCGACTTCGTGTCGGCTTGTAAGACCGGAGGCGGCTTCGGCTGCGATTTCAATCAGGGGGCCGCGTCCATGCGTCTGATCGAGGACCTGTACTCGAGGAGACAGCCTCTCAAGCAGGATTGGTATTCGTCTCTCGATTCGGGAGAGTCACGGTGAGAGTAGCCGTCGTTGGCGCGTCCGGCCTCGCGGGCTTCGCGGTGGTGGAGTACCTTCTGGAAAAAGGCATAGAAACGGTGCCGCTCGTCGGTTCGACCGGCAACTCCTGGCGCCTATTCAGCCAAGGTATCACTCCGCAGCTGGTAAACGTTCTCCATCCGGACGGCTTGAGCCGCGCACTCGGCGGATGCACGCATGTCGTAAATTGCCTGCGCGGCGACGAGAACGTGATGCTGCAAGGCACGCGCAATCTGGTGAAGGAAGCACTCCGTGCCGGCGCGACCCGCTTCGTCCATGTGAGCAGCGTGGCCGTTTATGGAGATCGCCCCGCACCGGGCGCGGCCGTCGAATCGGCGATGCCCTCTGTCGAGAAGGGAGGCTATGGGTGGATCAAGCTGCGGCAAGACGAGATCGTCCAAAGGACCGCCGCCCGTGGACTCAAAAGCATTATCCTCTGCCCCCCAAATATTGTCGGGCCCGGTTCCTACTTTCTCCTCGAGATACTGGGGTGCCTGCTGCGGGGCGAATTGCTGCTGGCAGATGGCGGGAGCTGCGTCTGCAGCACGGTGGACGCCAGGAATCTGGCGCACGCGTGCTTTCTCGCCCTGAGCGAGGGCTCGACGAATGGCGAAAGATATTTCGTGACCGACGACGAGCGCGTAACTTGGGCCAGTATCGTCGACGGCCTTCGCGCCGCCGGTCAGATTGCGGCGCGCCCCCCCGAATGCACGCTCGAAGAGCTTCGGCGCACGAGCGAAGAGCGGGCAGTGCCGAAGCCAAGGCTATGGGTCAGCGTGAAGCACCTCGTGTCGGACGACGTGAGGAGCGCGCTGAGAAAGGACCCGTTGCTCGCGAAAATCGACGGCGCGCTCCGGGCATTCGTGGGTGGATTCGGCCCGCAGATGGAGGACAGGTTCCGGCTTGCGATCGAAGGGCCGATCAAAGTTCCTCGTAAACCGGGCGATGCGAAAATGAACGTCAGGCTGTCGGCGCAGCAACTGAGAGGCGTATGGCATCGTTGCGACAAGGCGAAGGTCGAACTCGGTTATCGGCCGATTTGCACGTTCGCGCGGAGTATGGCCGCGTTTTCACGGTGGCTGCAGAGCACTCGGGGAATGTTGGAGCCGGACTGGAGTTCCCGGAAAATTCTATTCGGGTACTCCGAAGCCGAAAAAGAATCCGTACATCAGCATATCTGACGCGCTGAGACGTCGAAAAACTACAGGCCAGAAAGTTGCTCTTGGATGTCATACTGAGAGAGATCGGACATCGAGCCCAGATTGAGCATGCCAGCCAGCACGGAACAAAGAATGGGCAGCGGTGCCGCGTGGATGGTGCTGTTCAAGCTCGGCGAGCGCAGCCTAGGGATTGTCAGCATACTGATCCTGGTTCGACTGCTCTCGCCGCACGATTTCGGCTTCGTGGCTATGGCGCTGTCGTTCATCGCCATGGCCGAACTGCTGACGCGCGCCGGCTTCGACGTGGCATTGATCCAGAACCAGGCTGCGACCGATCACCACTACCATACGGCATGGACGTGCAACGTTCTGATCGGCCTCTTCATCTTCCTTCTGATGCTCGTGGCGGCCGCGCCGATCACGGCCTTCTACGCGGAACCTACCTTGTTCTGGGTGGTGTGCTGGCTGGCACTCGGCCCTCTAATCAGCGGTTGCGAGAATATCGGCGTGGTCGCTTTTCGCAAGGAACTGAGGTTTCGCAGCGAATTCGCGTATCAGATGAGCGTCAAGCTGGCGGGGTTCGTCGTTACGGTCCCGCTGGCGTTCTGGCTGCGCAGCTACTGGGCTCTGGTCGCGGGCATACTCGCCACGAAGCTCATGGGTACCGTCATCAGCTATTTCGCACATCCGTTCCGGCCGCGCTTTTCGATCGCCGGCGCCGGGACTCTCTTTTCCTTCTCGAAGTGGCTGCTGCTGGTGAACGGTCTCGCCTTCCTGAAAGAAAGATTGACCGATTTCGTCATCGGGCGTTCGCAGGGGGCCGCGATCCTCGGCGTGTACAACGTGGCGTGGGATTTGGCATATCTTCCCACCAGCGAACTGGGCGCGCCGATCAATCGGGCCTTATTGCCAGGATTCTCCCAAATCGCGCAGAATCCGGCGCAATTGCATTCGGCGTACGCCAATGCAATGGGCATTCTCGTCCTTTTTGCATTGCCTGCGGCAACCGGGATTTTCGCGGTTTCTGAATATCTCGTTCCGGTGGCACTGGGTCCGAAGTGGCTGGCAGCAGTGCCGTTGATGCAGATACTCGCGTTGTCTGGCGCGATCCTGCTTTTTCACTCCTCGATGTGCGCCGCGCTGATCGGGGCCGGCCATCCCGCAGCGGTCGTGAAAGGAAACGCGGTCTTCGTCGTGCTGCTAATGGTCCTGCTGATCCCGCTGGCCGAACAGTTTGGCGCCTCGGGCGCGGCGGTCGCCGTGGTCGGCGCTTCGATCCTGTCCACGCCGGCCTATTTAAAGGCGATCCGCGTCCATATCGGCATCGCGCCAGCAGTCTTCGCGCGCGCAATCACGCGTCCCCTGACTGCGTCGGTAGCAATGCTCGCCGTTTTGCGCGCCGTTATGCCTGCATATTCCCCTTCGATGACGACGAGCAAGGCTGCGTGGTTGCTGCTCGGAGCGGTTGTTCTGGGCGCGTTCCTGTATGCCCTTGCGATGGCTTTGCTTTGGCTTGCGGCGCGCCGGCCGCAGAGCGTCGAACGATTGGTCTTCGAGCGAGTACGTGGGATGCTCGTCGCGAGGACGGCATGGCGGCGCAAGACTCCGGATGCTTGAATTTTGATTTGCCGAGGATCTGTGCCCCTTGATCCGCAAGTATCGATGAACTTGATATTGTTTATTGAACCACATTGCCAATTCACGAAATCAGATGTGCAGGCAGTTCCGAACGGGAGTCATGGGACGGTTACGTCTCCAGACAGCCGGAAGCCAGTCTTTTTCATTTGTTTGGCTGGCAGGAGGTCATCCACGGGACGTATGGACACAAGACCTATTATTTAATGGCGGTCCGCAGAGAAGCCCAGGCGGCGGTGCGCGAGAACTCGAGTTTACTTGCAGAAAACGCTGTGGGCATCCTTCCCCTGGTTCACCTTAAGCACGTAATTTTCGGCAACTGTCTCGTATCGCTGCCGTTTCTGGATGGCGGGGGCATCCTTGCCGGTTCTAAAGAGGTAGAGGAGAGCCTTCTGTGTGAAGCGATCAACCTCGGTCGGAAAACTGGTGCAAGCAGAATAGAATTGCGCCAGGAGCGGCCTCTCGCATCTTGCGATGAGGTAAGCGTTTTTTGCAGTGAGACTTCGCAAGAACCGATGCAGGTCGCCACCCGGTCCGATAAGGTTCGGATGCTCCTCGACCTTCCCGACTCCTCCGAGATGCTTATGAAGTCCTTCAAGTCGAAGCTGAGAAGTCAAATTACAAAGCCTTTGAAGGAAGGATTGACCTCGAGGACGGGTGGGGTGGAGCTGCTGGAGGACTTCTACAAAGTGTTTTTGGTCAATATGCGCGATTTGGGGTCTCCGGTTCATTCCGCGGACTTGATGCGACATGTCCTAAGTGAATTCGCGGAACGCTCCAGGATCTTTGTGATCTACAAATCGCAAGAGCCCGTGGCCTCGGCACTGGTTATCGGATTTGGAAAGGTGTTACGGAACCCCTGGGCCTCGTCCCTCCGAAAATACGCATCCCTGAGTCCGAATATGCTTCTGTACCTGCGCATGCTCGAATTCGGGTGCGACAACGGCTATCGAGTATTCGACTTTGGCCGCTCGACCCGAGGCGAGGGAACTTACAAGTTCAAGGAGCAATGGGGCGCCACACCGGCGCCGCTCTACTGGCATTACATCTCCCTCGACGGCAAGCCGCGGGACCCGGAAAGCTCAGGAACGGAGAGGTTTGAGAAGGCCGCGCTCTATTGGAGGAAGCTGCCGCTGATCGTCACGAAGATTATTGGTCCCAGCATCAGAAAGCACATCAGTTTGTAAGCTGCCTCGCCATACGTCCCGAATGCATATAGGAAGAACCCTACCGCCGGCAGCGACTCCGATCGGCATCAGAGAAATTATTTCGGGGGTTTGCGGGATTTTTCGCGGCCAGCGGGAATTGGATCGTTTCGAATCGGAGCTGAAAGAGCACTTTGGAGTCAAACACTGCTTTCTTGTCTCTTCGGGAAAAGCAGCATTCACTCTGATCCTTCTGGCTCTCAAGGAGTTGTCCCCCGATAGAGATGAAGTTCTCATCCCGGCGTTTACCTGTTATTCGGTCCCCTCATCCGTTGTTCGCGCAGGGCTCCGGATACGGTTATGCGACCTGAGCCCGGATAGCCTCGATTTTGACTTCGCGCAACTGTCCGCCGTGCTTTCCGAGGCACCTCCCCCACAGACGGAAGCGCATCCCGCAGGGGGCGCCAGCGATTCACCGGTCGAAACCCGTGACCCCGCCGACAGCTCCGGGAACTCGATCACGAGGGTTCTGGCTGTCGTTCCAACCCATTTGTTCGGTTATCCAGCCGACGTGGCGAGACTGCGGAAATTGAACCGAGACCCAGGAGTCACCATCGTGGAGGATGCAGCTCAGGCGATGGGCGAAACAAGAGAAGAAAGGAAAGTTGGAACCCTTGGCGATGTCAGCTTCTTCAGTCTTGGCCGAGGGAAAGCGTTTTCAGTCGTGGAGGGAGGAGTCGTCCTTACCGATCGGGACGACTTTGCTGAAGGCCTAAATCGCTTCGTGAGCCGCCTTCCCCGCTACGGTCTGCTGCCCCTGCTGAACGTAATCTTCAAAGCGGCGGCACTGATGGTGCTTCTCCATCCTAGGCTCTTTTGGGTGCCGCGCAGTATGCCGTTCCTAAAACTTGGGGAGACGCTTTTCGAGCCGCATTTTCCCATCCTGAAGATGTCTTCGTTTCAGGCAGGGTTGGCAAGAGAGTGGCCGGGAAGACTCGAGAAACTCCGGGATGTTCGAAAGAAGAAAGTGAATCGGTGGATTACCATCCTCGAAGCGAGCAGAACTCACGGATCAAATTTTCTCAGAAGTCGATCGCTCGGCCTTCTGCGTTTTCCCCTAAGAGTCGGCGACAAGAAAAAAAGAGAATCCCTGCTGCGCGAAAGTGCCCGGATGGGGTTGGGCATCATGCCTGTCTACCCTACGTCGATTAACGCCATTCCGGAGTTGAGAGGAAAGATCAAGGGTGGAGCCTTTCCCGGTGCCGAGAGCTGTGCCAGGGAACTGGTCACATTACCCACGCATGGGTATCTTACTGAGGATGATGTAACGGAACTCAGCAGACTTATCGCACGCGTATTAGGATGAAGACGCTTCGAAGCCTACGTTTGTGGAATAACGATGAAGAGAGTGTTTAATATCTGCGGAGCGCGGCCGAACTTCATGAAAATCGCCCCGCTCGTGCATGCCATGCAACGAACCTCCGAGCTCCGCAGTACGATCGTGCATACCGGCCAGCATTACAGTCCGACCTTGTCGGACGTCTTTTTTGAGGAGCTCAAGATACCGCGCCCCGAAATCTCGCTCGAGGTTGGTTCGCTCCCTCGCGTGGAGCAGATTGCGCTCATTGAGGAACGCTTCGCCCCAGTCGTGGAGCAGCAAGCGCCAAACCTCATACTCGTGGTTGGTGACGTGAATTCGACCGTGGCTTGCGCGCGGGTGGCCCGGCGCTTTGGAGTTCCCGTCGCTCATGTAGAGGCGGGGTTGAGAAGCTTCGATCTCGGCATGCCAGAGGAGCACAACCGTATCGAGACGGACAGACTTTCAGATATCCTTTATGTCACCGAGGAGTCCGGCATGGCGAACCTCCGTAACGAGCGCGTTCCGGGGAAGGCCATGCTGGTCGGAAACGTTATGATCGATACGCTGGTCGCTAACCTCGATCGGGCGAGAAGTTCAGACGTACGTGCGCGCCTTGGTCTTGAGGGCGAGAAGTACGCGGTAGCGACATTCCACCGTCCGAGCAACGTGGACTCAAAAGAGTCGGCCGCAAAGGTGGTTGACGCTCTTCGCCTGGTGGCACGGTTCTTTCCGGTTGTCCTCCCTATTCATCCACGAACAAAGGAATCGTTCGACAGGTTCGGATTCCTAGATGTGCTCGCCGCGACACCTGGTCTTCGGCTGGTTGAGCCGATGGGTTACTTTGATTTCATCGGCCTCGTCGAACAGTGCAAGGTAGTGGTCACAGACTCCGGGGGGATTCAGGAGGAGACCACCTATCTTGGCATTCCGTGCCTCACGATGCGGGAGAATAGCGAACGACCGTCGACGATTTCCGTCGGAACGAATCTTCTTATCGGCTCTGATCTTGAGCGCCTTGGATCGGAACTCGAGAATATATCCGCGGGCAAGTTCAAGAAGGGCTCTGTGCCGCCACTCTGGGATGGGGGGACAGCAGAACGCATTGTGGCCGATATCGAGGCGTTTCTTTCATGATTAATCGAAAGAAGGTCCTGATGATTTGCTACTATTTCCCACCAATCGTCACGTCAGGCGTGGCCCGTAGCTTTGAATTCGCCAAACTCCTTCCACACTTTGGATGGGAACCCCTGGTCCTCACAGTCAGGCATTCCAAGGACCCGTGGGTCGAGGATAGCCTCGGTGGAGATCCGAAAGGGATTCGGGTGCAGCGCACGTTGGAATGGAACCTGGCGGGTCTCGCCGATTTCCTTCACGGCTGCTGCTCTCGTGTCGCCCGACTCTTCGGAAAGAATCTCACACATAATCTCTTCCGGGAGTTTCTCTGCATTCCAGATTCCCAGATAGCCTGGTTCTCAACAATCCGGGCACGAAGGTTGGCACGCGAATGTGAGCTAATCTACGTAAGCTGTTCGCCGTTCAGTTCGTCGGTGAGCGGCGCCATCGTGAAGCGACTCACCGGGCGGCCCTTGGTCGTCGATTTCCGTGACGCATGGTCTCTCAATCCGCACACTCCCTTTCGCCGGCTACAGCGCGCGATGGTTAATCGCTTTGAGCGTTTCGTTCTCGGTGCCTGTGATGCTCTGATAGTGAACACGGATGGAGCGGCGCGGCTGTATGCCACCGCTTATCCGGAGCACCGTGAGAAGATCGTCACAATTCCAAACGGATACGACGTGCTTACCCCGGTGGAACGAAGGGCCACCGCGGGTGACTTTCAAATCATGCACGTCGGAACGTTCTACGGGTCTCGAAATCCGGACGCGCTCCTGGAGTGTCTCGCCGAGATGGGGAGGGATGACATCGTATTCGTCCAGGTGGGCGGCAGTTTCGACTCGTACGAACGATTCAAGGAAAGAGTCAAGATCAAGATAGTTCCTCCTCTCCCTAGAGAGGCTGCACTTGAGTTGATGCGTGAGGCATCGCTTCTCTACGTTAAACAGGGATGGGAACCGGGCGTGTCGGAATACATTGCAGTCGGGGCGAAAACATATGAGTATCTTGCGACCGGCCTTCCAATTCTCGCTGAAGTACCGCCTGGCGACAACGCCGAACTTGTTCAGAAATATGCTTTAGCCGGATATGTCGTGACTTCCAATACGCGCGCGGAGCTTCGCGATGCCGTCGAACGTGCCTACGAAGCCGGTTCGCGGGCAAGTGTGGCGATCCATCCTGAATTTGCGAAAGGGTTCTCGAGACGGGATCTTGCTCGGAAGCTTGCAATCCTGTTTGACCGGTTGACCGACCCAACTAGCAGGTAGCGCTCGGTACCTTGGATGTGGTCGAAGTCATCAACGGAGGTGTTGGGGAACCATCATACTCCAAGTTTTGGGATGATCGCATGATGTTACTTGAAATAGTCCTATGGATGTCGGTAGGACTGGTTGCCTACGCCTATCTCGGCTATGCGCTTGTGCTCTGGGGATTGTCATTGTTCAGATGTCGTAGAGTAAGCAAGGCTGACATTACTCCTTCCGTCACTTTTATCATCACAGCGTATAACGAGCAATCACGTATTGCGGGCAAGTTGGAAAATACGCTCAAGCTCACGTATCCGGTGTCCCGGCTCAAAGTGATAGTTGCATCGGATTGTTCGTCGGACGGAACCGACGAGATCGTGAAATCCTATGGAGACCGGGGGATCCAATTGGTTCGAGCGTCTGTGAGAAGGGGGAAGGAAGCTGCACAGAAACTGGCCGTGGAGGTAGCGAAGGGGGAGGTTTTCGTGTTTTCCGACGTAGCCACGATTCTCCCGGAACACGCGGTGTCGAACATCGTAAAGAATTTTAATGATCCAACTGTGGGGTGTGTGAGCAGTGTCGACCGCTTTGTCGATCAGGATGGTCAGGCGAGCGGAGAAGGCGCCTATGTGCGATATGAAATGTTTCTGAGGTCCTTGGAGACGCGCGTAAATTCGTTAGTGGGGCTCAGTGGATCGTTCTTTGCTGCGAGGAGGGAGGTGTGCAAAGGAGCGTGGTCGGACGATCTCCAAAGCGATTTCAACACCGTTCTGAACAGTATGCGAATGGGGCTTCGTGGCGTGGCCGATCCGGACAGCATAGGCTACTACAAGAATATTGCCGATGAGCGGAAGGAGTATGACCGAAAAGTGCGGACAGTCCTGCGCGGGATTTCAGTGTTTATGAGAAGTTTGGCATTAGTCAATCCCTTGCGGCACTGTGTATTCGCCTGGCAATTGCTCAGTCATAAGCTCTGCCGGTGGCTTGTCCCATTCGCCATGATGACGGCGTTCGTCAGTAATGCTGTTCTGGCCCTTTCGTCGCGATGGTATGCCATGTTGTTTCTGATCCAGATCCTGTTCTACTCGGTGGCGCTCGGCGGTATTTTCTGGAAACCGCTCTTGCGCCTTCCCATTGTTAGACTGTTTTCCTTTTTCCTGTTGGTCAACGCCTCGATCTTCCAGGCTTGGGTCCGGTATTGGTCGGGTGAGCGACTCATCGTATGGGAACCTTCAAAGCGATAGGGCAGGTGAAGGGGTGGGCTAGACGCCGTGCGGCAGCGCTATATGCGCTATCCCCTGGATATCTGGAGCCTCTGCGGGGAAAGGTCGTCATTTTGACCTACCACCGGGTCGTATCGAAGAAAGAGCTGGATGGTGAATATATTCAGCCGGGGATGTACGTGACGGCAGAGACATTTGCGATGCAGATGCAATTTATCAAGCAGTACTTCTCTGTGATCTCGTTTGCCGAACTCCTGCGCCTGTGGTCGGAGCAACAATGGAGTCTCGATCAGCGCTACTGCGTGGTGACGTTCGACGATGGCTGGTTGGACAACTACGTTCATGCATTACCCGTGCTCAGGCGGTTTGCCGTGCCGGCGACGGTGTTCTTGCCGACGACCTTTGTGGGAACTGCCAAGTGGTTTTGGCCGGAACAGATTGCATGGCTGTGTCGTCACACCGCTTGCCATAGCGAGGACGAGCGACGGCGCGTGGCTGAGGTCCTCAAGAAGAAACATACATGGCTTATTAGCGTAGAGGCCTCGATATGTGCTGGTGATACCGAAGCTATCATCGAGGGCTGTAAAGCGCTGCAACAGGATCAAATTGACACCTTTATCACAGAATGGGCTGTACACCTTGGGGTCGTCCTCCCTGTAGAAAGAAAATTGATCAATTGGGGAGAGGCACAGGAAATGTCAGCAGCTGGGATCTCATTCGGCTCACATTCGGCCACGCACAGGATCATGACGCGTCTTAATGCAACAGAGCTGGCGCAAGAGATCAGCGGATCATGGGCGATGCTCAGAGAGAAGCCCATTACGACGGTTCCGGTGTTTTGCTACCCCAACGGCAACTGGTCAGCGGAGGTGGAGCAATTGGTTGAGGCTGCAGGCTACGCGGCCGCTACATCAGCAGAATTCGGCTATGAAGGTCGGGTACCGTCATGTCGGTTTGGGCTGAAACGTATAAATATTCACGATGATGTGACAAATACCCCCAAGCTCTTTGCCTTTCATCTTGCGGGACATAAAGGTGTGGGCGCGGGTTAGTTCAGCGCCTGAGGCGGGCGTGTACGGTACCTCCATACAAAGAAACCTGGGGCATCGTCACGAATGCTACTGACCGGATTCTTTGGGTAAAGTGCTGAAATGCTGGAGGGGCATGACAGCAGCCGGTGCTGAAAGACAGAAACTCAGGGTCGTGATCTTGACTGAGCTTGAATCCGGCTCAGTGCTGGATGCCATCTTGGTGACGGGCGTTCAGTCGATGTCTGTTAGAAATCAGGATTTCGTCGGTGCCGTATGTGGGTTCGAAAGTGATTGCTTGGCTTGGTATAAAGGTGGGATTACGATTCGCTTGACAAGCCTCTCACGTATCAAGGCTCTCCGCTCTGCTGGTTACGAAATTATTGTATCTTCCTATGCCGACTCGAACGATTGTCCATCTCTCCAGTACAACCATCCCCGGGGGTGCCGAAATGATGATGAGCCGCTTAGCAGGGGCGCTGAGTGCGGAGAAATTCCGTTCCGTCGTCTGTCTCTTCAGCTCAGGATGGTTGCAGGATCGATGCATTGCCCAAGGACTCGAAACACAAGTGATTCCGATCAATGGGATGTTCGACCGAAGCTGGGGAATAAAGTTTTTCAAGTTTCTGAAAACAAGTCGAGCAAGTCTCGTCCATGCACACGAATTCACCGCCAACACGTACGGGGCCCTTGTGGCGAGGCTGGCTGGTATACCAGTCGTCGCTACAATTCATGGAAAGAGTTACTACGGTGACCAGGTCAAACGACGATTAGCTTATCGGCTTACGAGCCGTATAGCCAGAATGGTTGCAGTTTCAGAAGACCTCAAGCGATACATTGCCGCGACTGTTGGAATTTCACCAGGACGGATTCGTGTGATCTATAACGGAGTGCCTGATCTCGAACAGCCTCGTTTGGAGGACGAAGTGGAACTGAGAAGGGAATTGCGAGTCCCTCTAAACCATCAAATCGTCGGCGTGATCGGGAGTTTGTATCCGGTCAAGGGGCATACCTATCTCTTGCAGGCGATTCCGGCGATCCTGAAAAAGCACGGAAATACCATATTCTTCTTTGCGGGGCGAGGCCAGCTTGAAGGGGAGCTCAAAAGGCAAGCTCGTGACCTTGGAATTGAGGACCATGTACGGATCCTTGGGTTTCGGAGCGATGTCGCAAACTTGCTCGGAATTGTTGATCTATTTGCTTTGCCGTCGTTGTCAGAAGGACTATCAGTCGCTATCTTGGAGGCTATGGTCGCACGGAAACCGGTCGTGGCATCTCATGTGGGTGGAAATCCAGAGCTCGTGGTGGACGGGGAGACGGGATATTTGGTGCCGCCGATGGATCCACCAGCCCTATCCGCCCGTATCGTCGAGTTGCTCGGCGATCAGCGACTAAGGGCAAGGCTGGGAGAAGCTGGGCGGAGACGGGTCATGGAGTTGTTTTCACTTTCCGCTATGGTGGAACAATATGAACAACTGTATGCAGAGTGTATGGATAAAAGGATATGACCGTGTGATCGGCACGGTGAACTGGAGCAGGCCTTGAAGGCCGAGGTGGTCAAACGGAACCTCGATGCCCATGTGCGATCCTCGGGTTTCGAAGTGATGTGCCGGTGCTATTGTCGCTGTTCGATGTATTTGTCTTGCCCTCCCTCTCCGAGGGGCTCTCCATGGCGCTGTTGGAGGCCATGGCGGCGGGGAACTTCTCGTGAGAACTGTGCTGACGGTTGCAGTGTCGTCGAGAAGGAAAAAAAACGAGAGAAACCCGAGTCATCATGAAATTTCCGCAGGGTAAACAGTTCGCCTTTACGATTCTCGACGATACGGACGACTCCACGTTGGAGAACGTCAAGCCTGTCTACGACGCTCTGAAGACCCATGGAATCCGGACAACGAAAACCGTCTGGCCGGTCGATTGCCCGGAGGGCAGTCGAATCTTTTTCGCGGCGGACACGTTGCAGCGAAAACCCTATCTGGAATTTGTCCGTCAGCTTGGAGTCGACGGGTTTGAGATTGCCTTCCATGGAGCGACCATGGAGTCCAGCCGGCGTGACCGCACCGTGCAAGCGCTGGATTTCCTCAAGGCAGAGTTCGGTGCGTATCCGACCCTCTTTTGCAATCATGGGCACAACCGTGACAATCTCTATTGGGGATATAAGCGGTTTCAGACTTCGTGGCTGCGGCGCATGGTAGGGTTGTTGCGCAAGGAAGCGGCCTCTTACTATCTCGGGGATGTCAAGGACACGGACTATTTTTGGGGCGATCTTTGTCGCGAGCACATCCGTTATGTAAGGAATTGGACGTTTTCGTGCCTGAACATGCTCGAGGTCAATCCGGAAATGCCTTACCGGCTTTCAGGCACGCCGTACGTGAACTTGTGGTTCTCCACCGCGGATGCCCCCGATGTCGGAGATTTCGTTCGATTGCTCACTCAGGAGAACGTTGATCGCCTTGAAGATGCCGGAGGACTCTGTATTATCTCAACACACTTCGGCAAGGGGTTTGTCAAAGACGGGGTCTTAGATCCTCGGGTGCACCGTATATTCCAAACCTTGAGCCAGAAGCCTGGGTGGTACGTGCCGGTTTCTGAAATGCTCGATTACCTTGTCCAAACGCAGGATAAAGGTCGGATCCTTGGTTCCTTGAAGACAGCGATGCTTGAAACGCGATACCTCGTCAATAAACTCTGGCCGGCGTCATGAACGTGCCAATGCGGTTTTGGGGAGCGCGCTCATTTTGCCAAGATGTATCGTAACGGCGGACAGAATCCATGAGCGGAGATCGAGATTTGCACAACACTGGGTTGAGTAAATTAACAGATGAGCTTGAGGCGCGTGCGGCGCTCAGCGGACTACCGTCTGGTCTTCGTCTTCGGCAGGCATTTGAGCGATTGGTTCTCATGGATCCGAAGGGGGCCGTTGACGTGATGGGAACCCACCCCGATGAGATCAGCGAGTCGGGAACCGATCTCGGCAACTTGCTGGGTCGTACGCTTCTTGAACGGAAGATGTACAGGGAAGCAGCCCATCTCTTACATCTCGTCCAACAGACAAAGCTCATCAGCGATACCGCGATTTGTATCCGGTTGGCTAAGGCGTTGGCTCAGGAGCGAGATAGCGAGGGGGCTGCGCAGGTTTTCAGGACCGCGCTTGCCATCGATCCAGCCTGTGTCTCGGCGATGAGAGGGTTGTATGAAATCGCCGCGAAGGCCGGCCATTCCGAAGAAGCTTCTCGGTGGCTTACCCGGTTGGCCGAGACGGATTTGTCGTATTCGACAGTCTCCTATGTGTATAGGGAGCGGCAGAAACTTCCGGGCAACCCAGGACGAGCAGTCCGCATCGCTCTCTTGAGCTCGTACGTCTTGGATTGGTTGATCCCCTATCTCGATGTAGAAAGCAGAAAAGCCGGGCTCATTCCGGAGTTTTACTTGGCGCCGTTCAACCAATATACGCAACAAATATTGAATCCCAGGAGCGATCTCTATCAGTTCAAGCCGGACGTCATTTTCCTCGCGCTTGGACTTGAGGATATCTGCCCGAAGATTGTTGTGCCCATGAAGGAGAATGAACTCGCGCGGGTTCAAGGTGCCATTGTCGGGCAGGTCCTTGGACTTGTTCGAGAAATCGAGTCGCATAGTCGAGCGCTCACGGTAGTTCACAGTTTTTCAGCTCTCGGAAGGGACGGGCAGGGGATTCTCCAGAACCGACTTGCTAATAGCTTCTCCAAGTGGCTTGCCGTCTTAAACGATGAACTTGCGGGAGAATTACGGACGCACGAGCGGTCTTTCCTGATGCCGCTCGATGCCGTGGTCGGATGGGTCGGGCGGGAGCGCAGTCATCAGGCGAAGATGTGGTACATGGCCAGTATGAGAATTGCCGAAGCGTCTCTTCCGGAGTTGGCGCGATACAGCATGCGCTATGTCAAGGCGCTGAAGGGGCTCACGAGAAAATGCGTGGTTCTCGATCTCGATGGGACATTGTGGGGGGGAATCGTCGGGGAAGTAGGGGCTGAAGGAGTCGCGTTAGGGCCGACGGCTCCAGGTATTGAATATGTAGATTTTCAACGAGCGCTTCTGGGTCTCACCCGTCGCGGCATTCTGCTTGCGGTGTGTTCCAAGAATAATCCCGAGGATGCGCTGCCGGTCATCCGTACTCATCCCCACATGGTGCTCAGGGAAGAGCAGTTCGCCGCTATGCGGATCAATTGGAGGAACAAGGCGGACAATATTCGGGAAATCGCCCAGGAGCTCAACATTGGTTTGGACTCGTTGGTCTTTATCGACGATAACCCGAACGAGCGGGAATTGATCAAACAGATGCTGCCGGAGGTGCTGACCGTCGATCTTCCCAAAGATCCCTCGCTCTATCGGCGAATGCTGGAGGACATGACGGACTTCGACCTATTGGCCTTGACCAAAGAAGACGAGATGCGTGTGGCGCAGTATCAAGCGAACGCGAAGCGTCAGGCCGCGAAGATCACGGCTGTCTCGCTTGATGAGTACTTGCAATCGCTCGAAATTCAGGTCGCGATCGATCTCGCGCCTCGTGATGCGCTTAATCGTGTGGTGCAGTTGTTCAATAAGACGAATCAATTCAATCTGACGACCAAGCGCTATCAGGTTGAGGACGTCATTCGCTTTATGGAGTCGGAAGAATATCGTATCTACGATTTGCATGTAGTCGACCGATTTGGCGACCACGGGCTGGTCGGGACTGCCGTCATTCGCAAGCAGCGTGAGGAGTGGCACATCGACAGTCTCTTGATGAGCTGCCGCGTCATGGGACTGGGCATTGAGACCGCCTTTCTCGAGCGGATCTATTCCGACGCCGTTAGGGAGCGAGTCGTTAGGCTGATTGGAGAGTACGTTCAGACCAAGAAAAACCAACCCGTGAAGGAATTTTATGCTGAGCATGGGTTTTCATTGTTGAAAGATGAGGATGGTCGGCAAGAATGGAAGCTGAATGTGGCTGCCACGCCCATTAAGAAACCATCGTGGATTACAATCGGAACACGCGAAAGGGCGTTTTGAGCGTTGAAGAAGTGGTTGCCAGGGTATTCAACTTGGATGCCTCGGAGGTGACGGATCAATCATCAAGGAAAACCATTGCGGAATGGGATTCTATGGGACATCTGTCGTTGATCAACGGTTTGGAGGAAGAATTCAAGGTGTCGATTGCCATTGCAGACGCCATGGAAATGACCAGTGTGCAACACATCAAGAAGATATTGAAAGACTACAAAGTCGCCCCCTAATGCTCCGAATTGTATTCGCAAGTGAGTGGCCATGAATCGAGAAGTTGCCAAAGTCTCTCTGTATCATCAGGGCATGTATGAGGCATTCGACCGATTTTGCCGCGCGATCTGGCCGAGCTCGCGCAACCGGGCATCCTCCTCAACCGCACGGTTCGACGGAGGCCAGCAAGGGCAAGCAGGCTCTACCCAGGATCCTCCGACGTTCGTATTTGTGAAGGGAGACGATATCGTCGGCCATGTCACGACGATTCCCGTGCAACTCTCTGCTTTCGCGAAGACCGTAGCGGCTCACTGGATCGTGGGGTTCATGGTGCTCCCCGAGCACCGGAATGGTCTCGTAGGTCCGCTGCTCATCAAGGAAGTCAACCGATCTCTGGACTGCGCACTATCGCTGCACGTAGAACCTCCCGTCTTGCGGATTCTGACGGGGTTGAAATGGGTGCATAAGGGAATCTTGCCCCAGTACCTTCGGGTCCTGAATGCTCGAGGCGTGAGCCACAATCTTCAACTGTCGGGGGTCGGAGCCCTTGCCTTACATACGGGCGATACGGCCCCTGTTGTGCCGTTTGGATTCGTCGAGTCGTTCATAAGAATGCTGGGAGGATGGGGGCTGGCTGTTGGTCAGGCGATATGGGTGGGCCTGACCATTGTCGCCAGGCCCAGGGCTGTGCCAGTGGAGGTTCGAGAGGAGCAAGGATTCGACGACAGCTACAATAAGCTCTGGCAAGCGGTAAGTGGACGGTTTGGGGCGTGTCTTGCAAGAGATCAGAAATATCTCCAGAGGCGATTTGGCGGGCATCCGGATCGCTATCGTGTGCTTGGATGCCGGCACGAGAATCGCTTGCTGGGCTATTGCATCGTGAAGACAAAGCAGTTTTCGAACGACCCTCGGATGGGAAATATGAAGGTAGGAACGATCGTCGACTGCCTCTTCGACTCGGCCGCTCCCGCAGTATTCCAAGCTTTATTGGATCGTGCGCTGAAGTTATGTGCTAGAGAAGGTGTGCACGCGGTGCTGTGCACGGCATCCCATGCCGCCGTGAGGCGGTTGCTGCGAGGCAATGGCTTTCTCGCGATCCCCGGCAACTTGAACTTTGCCTATCACAATCGGACGGATGTGCCGCTCCAAGACATACCGCTCGAGTCTTGGCACTTGATGCGAGGAGACTCCGACGCGGACCAGAATTTCTGATTCGCCACTCTTCCTCTGCTGACCTCAAAGCATTGCCTATGACAAGCAATGACCGAGGAGGAAAACGTTCCCCGGTGCGCGTGTGCCATTTTGCCTCGGGTGATCTCTGGGCGGGAGCAGAGGTGCAAGTCGTCACATTACTAGGGGCGCTCAAGCAGTTTCCAGATCTCGAGCTGTCGGCACTGTTACTCAACGGCGGGCGGTTGGCGGACGAGTTCACGCTCCGCGGAATTCCAGTGACGGTCTGTCACGAATCGCGTCTGGGGATCGCCCGGCTTCTTTGCGCGGTGACCGATCATCTGAGAGAGATCCGGCCTCATATCGTCCATTCGCATCGTTACAAGGAACATATTTTAGGTGCCCTTGCGGGAAAACTATCACACAATCCTGTAACGGTTCAGACCTATCACGGCCTGGAAGAGAATCTCCCAGGCTGGGCTGGTTTCAAGATGAGCCTCTACAATGGGATCAATGTGGCTGTGGGTAAAGCGACGGCTGATGGAATTGTCGGGGTCTCGTCAGAAATTACCAACATATTACAGGGGCGGTATCCTTCAGCCGACGTCCGCTGTATCAGGAACGGTATCGATCTGGCTCGTGTCGTTCCCACCTTGGAGCGCTCGGCGATGCGGGCACAACTGGGGATCGCACCCGATACGTTTGTGGTGGGAACCGTGGGCCGCCTCATGCCGATCAAGGGTTTTGAGTATCTGATTAAGGCCTTCGCGCAATTCCGACGGCAGCGAAGCCCGCAAGAAAGCAAGCTCGTGATTCTTGGGGACGGTCCGTTGAGGGCCGCGCTTGGGCACTGTGCAGAGAGTCATGGATTATCTCGTGATGTGGAGTTTTTGGGGATGCGGACGGACGTGTACAACCTAATGAGAGTGTTTGATGTGTTTGCGCTGCCGTCGCTCCACGAAGGGGTGCCGATGGCGCTCCTTGAGGCTATGGCTCTCGGGGTTCCTATTGTGGCCAGCCGTGTCGGCGGAATTCCAGAGATTCTGGAGGATAGCAGAGAAGCTGTTTTAGTCCCTGCCAAGGACCCTGAGGCTCTCGCGAGGGCAATTCGAGTAATCGCCGGGTCGTCTGACCTCCGCGCTGAACTGATTCGAGCGGCTCGAGCACGAGTCGAGACTCAGTTCTCGATCCAGTCGTCGGCCGCGAAGATGCGCGAAATGTATTGTTCGCTCAGTGATACAGGAGGGTGCTGAGAGGCGGCTCGCTTTTTGGGACACGAAATCGGGGCGGCATACGTGAGGGCTGGGGTCCATCGGGCCCTCTGATTGCAGGTTTGAGCTGCGCCCGCTGGGGCAAAGCTCAAAGATTCTTGAGCCCAGGCAGATCGTCTGTCAGAATACTGTATAATCTCAACAAGTTACTACCCAAAAATTGAAGCGGGCCAGGCTCGCTCAACTGAAAAGCAGGATGGTGCGCCATGGCACACGAAGACTTGTCCCGGGAGCAGCAGGTAGAGGGGTCGACGGACCGCTCGTTTGGCTTGGTGTTTGCGGGCGCGTTTCTGCTGATTGCGGGCTGGCCGTTGTTGCACGGCGAAACGCCGCGGTGGTGGGCTCTAAGCGTAGCAGTTGTTTTCGCCATAATCGCCATCTGGAAGCCAGCGGTCCTTGCCGTACCGAATCGGCTGTGGTTCAAGCTCGGACTTTTGCTGGCGAAGGTCGTGAGTCCGGTTGCATTGGGCATTCTGTTTTATTGCGTCATCGCTCCGATCGGCGTGTTGGCGCGGCTCGCCGGGAAGGACCCGCTGCGCCTGAAGCTCGATTCCGGCGCGAACTCGTACTGGATACGGCGCAAGCCGCCCGGGCCTCCACCTGATTCCATGATCAACCAATTCTAGGAAATCGCGATGGAAATGCTGAAGGAACTGTGGGCGTTCATGCGCACCCGAAAGAAATACTGGCTGTGGCCGATCTTCGTAATGATGGCCCTTCTGGGTGTACTGATCGTGCTGGCGCAAGGTTCGGCCATTGCGCCGTTCATATACACGCTGTTCTGAGAGAGCAGGCGCTTGCGCATTCTCGGGATTTCCGCGTTTTACCATGACAGCGCTGCGGCGCTGATCGAGGACGGTCAGATCGTTGCCGCCGCGCAGGAGGAACGCTTCTCGCGCAAGAAGCACGATGCCCGGTTTCCCGCCAACGCGATCCGCTACTGCCTGACCGAGCGCGGCACCGGGTTGCGCGGCGTGGATCGCGTCGTCTTCTACGACAAGCCGTTCCTGAAGTTTGAGCGGCTGGTCGAGACGTATCTGACGTTTGCGCCACGCGGGTTCAAGTCGTTTCGCATGGCGATTCCCCTGTGGTTGAGGGAAAAGCTCTTCCTGAAAGGACTGCTGAAGAAGGAACTGGGGAAAATCGACGGGCGCGATGGCTGGAACGAACAGTTGCTCTTCAGCGAACACCACCTAAGCCACGCGGCGAGCGCGTTCTTTCCGTCCCCATTTGAAGAAGCCGTGGTGCTTACCATGGACGGGGTGGGGGAATGGGCGACGACGTCTGCCGCGATCGGGAAGGGAAACAACCTCGAAGTGCACAAGGAGATCCACTTCCCGCATTCGCTGGGGTTCCTGTACTCAGCCTTCACCTATTACACCGGCTTCAAGGTCAACTCCGGGGAATACAAGGTCATGGGGCTTGCACCGTACGGCGTGCCCCGATACAAGGACCGGATCCTCGAACACCTGATCGACGTCAAGGCCGACGGCTCGTTCCGTCTTAATCTGAGCTACTTCAACTACTGCACCGGGCTCACAATGACATCGGAGCGGTTCCACGAGCTATTTGGGGGTCACCCGCGCCGGCAGGATGAGCTCCTCACCGATTACCACATGGACTTGGCGGCTTCGATCCAGGCCGTGACCGATGAGATCGTGCTGCGACTCACGCGCTCGCTACGCGAGGAGACCGGAATCAGGAACCTGTGCCTGGCAGGTGGGGTTGCCCTGAACTGCGTGGCGAACGGCAAAATCCTGCGCGACGGTGGCTTCGAGCAGATCTACATTCAGCCCGCCGCGGGTGATGCGGGCGGCGCTCTGGGCGCCGCCCTGGTCGGTTATCACATGCAGCTCAACCAAGAGCGGCGGGTGAACGGCGATGCCATGCAAGGGGCTTACCTCGGACCGGCGTTCTCTCAGCCGGAGGTCGAGGAGCGTTTGAAGAAATGCGGCGCGCGATTCGAGGTGCTGGAGGATGCGGCGTTGATCGCTACCTGCGCGGAAGACCTAGCGCAGGGCAAGGCGCTGGCCTGGTTCCAGGGACGAATGGAGTTTGGCCCGCGGGCTCTCGGCAATCGTTCGATATTGGGCGACCCTCGCTCGCCGACCATGCAGAAGATGCTTAACCTCAAGGTCAAGTACCGCGAATCCTTCCGCCCTTTCGCACCGTCGGTCCTGCGAGAGCGTGTCAACGACTGGTTCGAGATGGATTCCGATAGCCCCTACATGCTCCTGGTCGCCGACGTGGTGAAATCCAGGCGCCGCGAGATGACGGCGGAGGAAAAGCAGCTCTTTGGAATCGACAAGTTAAACGTGCCCCGCTCCGACATCCCGGCCGTGACGCATGTTGATTACTCGGCCCGCATCCAGACCGTGCACGAGGACACCAATCCACGCTATTACGCGTTGCTCTCCGCGTTCGAGCGGAAAACTGGCTGTCCGGTCCTCGTGAATACGAGCTTCAATGTGCGCGGCGAGCCCATCGTGTGCACGCCGGAGGACGCGTTCCGCTGTTTCATGGGAAACGAGCTCGACGTTCTTGCTGTCGGCAACTGTTATCTGCGAAAGGAAAACCAGGATTCAGCCCTCAGGCAGAACTACGAGACCGCCTTCGAACTCGATTGAGTCTAAGGTGCAGCCGCGCCGTGACCGCACGGCGAGCCGCAGCGAACCCGGTCCACGGGACCAAACTATGAGGGTTCCGCGGGATGAGCGGAGCCGTCACAAGCGGGCTCGACGTCATCTAGCGTGGCCTGGTCGATTTCGTGACTAACATTCCACGGGAGTATGACCAGTTCGGCCGGCCCGACGGTTACCTGATCCGCCGCCACGCAGTCGACCTGGGCGTATAAGCTGGTAACCGACTTACAATTGGCACGTGCGATCGTCGAAGCGTTGCGCTGGAGCAAGCCGGCAGATCTCGACGTCATTGCATGGGACGATCTAGCAGGGCGCAGCATTCCGTCGTCGCAAGATCACTTGGGAATCCCTGCTGTCGCGAATGTCGATTACTCGGCCCGCATCCAGACCCTGCAGGAGAGCACCGAATCGGAGAGTGGAAGGATTTTTGTGTAGGATTGAAATTTGCTAGGCTCCTTACTATCGCCAAGGAGTATTCTCTTTCTTCTTACTGATCACCGAAGGAGAATCCATGATTTACAATCCTTCATCTTGCGGGCGGAGAGCACGAAGTGAACTCCGTCTGTTTACAGTCGTTTCCCATCGGCATTAAGGAGGAACTGGAGGGGATTACTGTGACTAACCGCTTTTCGACGATTTCTTTAACGACAGTATCGGCAGCCAAACGATGTCCCTTTTCGTTCCAGTGTCCGTCCTGCAAATGGAGAGAAGCTTTATTCTCTACTGTCCATCTTCGCAACGTCGGCAGCAAATCAATGATCTCGATATTTGCCTCGCGCCCGAATGTTCTCATTGCCTGTTGTGGTCTTTCTATCGCCACGTCATCCGTCGACATACCGACGAAAGTGCGAAAACCATCGAGCGCATCATCCTGCAATTGAAGTCTTAAAGGTATCAGCATGATTGCTGTCCCAGCTCCCATGCTTTTCCCCACCTCCCGAATCCCTTTGAAGAGTTCAAAGGTCAGCTTCCATCCTCTCTTGAGTTCCTCGGTCTCATTTCTCCCGATCAGTTGCATCACATGCTCCGACAAAGCCGCCGCTACGCTTCGTATTTCGCGGAGACTTTTCACCTTCCTCAGCAATTGCCAGAGATGCGAGTGGGAAGCGAAAAAACCTTTGACGTGAAGGATCTTCAGCTCGGAGACCGACATGTGCGCCACCGGCTTCAGGATTAGCTTGTCGTGGGCAAGTGTATGAAATTGTTCTCTCATGTTATCGGACACGTCGTTGTGCAAAGTCATCGCGACCAGAATCAGATCGGGCTCAAGCGCTCGTCCATATTTCTGCAGATATGCAAGCTGATCATCCTGGCCCCAGCCACTCACTGCGCAATTGATAACTTCCACATTCCGATGCAGCGCTTTGCGCAATCCAGATTCAAGAAGGCTCGGAAAAGAGTCCTCGAAGGCTACCTGAAGTGCTTCCATGAAGGAGTCCCCAAAGACCAAAATCCTTGTTGTATCTTTTTGCTTCTTTTTCGCATGATCTCTATCCCTCATGCCACTGGCATTAAACCTGATTTCCTGCTTGGACTCGGTGAGGTAGGTGATCAACCCGGGCGGATGTATAACCAGCCCGTCTTCCGTCGTATACCAGACGGCCAGCTGCTGTGGGTACAAAGTCCTTACCGACCACTCTGCCAATAGCAGCGACAACATCGCGGAGGCAACAAAAAGACCAAGATTCCTAGCAAGACTCTTCAGATTTTTGATCGACATGTATGATCAATCCTTGTTGCCACTTCTCTAGCGTACATACCAGGGAAACCATTTAGACACGTTTCTGCTGTTAGAGGGAACTGGACGGGAGTGAACTGACTGGTTTCGACTCTGCCGGCCAGGAGGACTGTCCTGCGTCCCCTTACGACCGCACGGGATTCGGCGGCTTTTTCGAGACTTCACTGATCATACCCGTGACAAGACTTGATGAAACCTCCAACTTCTTGGTCGTTTCCCTGGCAACTTCATTCAAGGCGACTGCCAACGCAGCTAAGAGCCAGAAATGCGAGAAGTATGTGAATGAGACGAATGCGGCCGGAAGCAGATAGCCCACCAGACTGCCCATTATCGCCAAGCTGTAATATTGCAGCTGCTGCGCGTCGGTAGGAGACAGCCTTTCGTTTCCCGATATAGGCTCACGCCGACCAGCATTTCCTGCGTCCGCCCTCAGCCTTTCGTCTGATCTGATCCGCCTCAGGTCCTTGAATGTCCGGAACAGAATCGTTACAAATAACGCGCCCCCTACAAGGCCCAGTTCAGACAGTATTTCAAAGTAGGTCGAGTGAACCACCACGCTGTTCGTGAGCAGTCGACCGAACGTCTCCAATTGTTCAACTGATTGATAAGCTCCTACATTCCATCGAAAATTTTCTGGACCCACCCCAAACAACGGGTTGTGCACAAACATTCGCCATGCGATCGTCCAGAATTCGAGCCGGAGATGCGCAGTAGCCTCTTTGGTGTCGGTAATTGTCTCCATTTCCTCCCAGTAACTAGGTCCCGCCACCATCAACACAAGAAGAGCTCCAATCACCAGGGCAACAAGCGCTTGTTTTTTCCTGGGTGAATTGAGAATACAGAACAACACCACACCGACCATCCCAACGAAACCGCCTCTGGAAAAACTCACAACCACAGCCGTCGCATAGATTCCAAGCGCCGCCACATAAAACATTTTGACCGCACGGCGATCTGTCAACGGAATAGAAAAATAGGCCAATGGAAGGGCAATGCACATCATTGCCGAAGTATAATTCTCATCCTGCGCTCCGGCTGCACCCGCTGGCCCCATACCTTCATGAAAAATGCACCATACCCCCACATATAAGAACACTACGATAAGCAAGTTCACGAAGATTCTAATTTTTCGCAGCGAATCGATGAAGTGTATCAACGGAATACAGATACACAACAGAATGATTGCCATCGTTGTCACCGCTTGGTAGGCCGAATAGTTATTAACAGCAGTGACCGCACCAATTGACATTCCTCCCAACAAGAGCAGGAAACACACGATTTGCAGATTCACTTTCTTGGCCGGGGTCAGGATCCATGCCACAACTAACAGCACAGAAATAATCATCGGGATACCCATTGGGTTCGGCGGCCTTCCATAATCGAACATGGGATAAAGAAGGAGGAGGAAGAAAGGCAGACCAAGGCCTTCATGCCGTGATGGCAAAACCGCAGCAGTCTTATCACGAAACGAGCGAAATGAGTTCATGGGCTGCCGTCGTCTAGATTATCCGAGATGACTTAAGACCAATCCGAGAGCACCGACGACCTCAGAGAGGACTCTTGTTTAACGATAAGCGACCTTGAGTCGCATTACTGTGCCAGAAGCTCCCTAATTCGGGGGGCAAGGACGGTGGCAATCAATTCGTGCCCCTCCTTGTTGGGATGCATCGTATCCCAAAAGAGGGTCCGCTTATCTTGTCGATTGAACACCTCGTCCAGATCAACGATCGGAACCCGCATTCGCGCGGCGATGCGTCGAATCGAGTTGTTGTACGCATCGTGGAGGCTGAGCAACCGAGGCGCGCTATAGGCTTCAGAGAAGTAAGGAAAGAATACATGCTCAGCTTTAAGATCTTCCGCACTCATGTTACGCGTGAGCACCGTCGGCCTCGTGAAAAGCAATACTCGCACATTTCTCTCACGAAGCAACGCAACCATGGCAGAGACGTTCTCTTCGTACTCGGCCGGCACGAATTGATCAAAAACATGATATTCGGACGCTTTCCCCGACAACCCCGGTGGCATCAGTATGGGACGGATGTAGAAGAACACGACCTTACTCAGCCCCTTGTAGAGGTAACTATGATTCAGCGCCGCCCCCAGCCACGTTACTCGACCACTGGATGACATATTGCTCGGACTCACTTTCATCAGATCGTTCCAGCCGATATAGATCGTTACAAGATCTGGATCATATTTCAGAATGTCGTCCCTGATCCGGCCTAATGCATACTCAGAATTGTAGCCTTCGATTCCGGCATTGATGACTTCGTATCTCTGGCCATCGGCATTCAGCATCCCCCCAAGAAATGCCGAGTAGCTGACGTCCCAATCCCCGGCAAAGGTACAAGAATCGCCCACAGTAAAGACACGATAGATGCCTGCGGGCTTCACATCTGCGAATTCAACGCCCACGAATCCTTTGGAGTTAATACGAATTCTTCGGCCGCCGGGACTCTTAACCTCTAGATTTGGTACTAGTTCGATCCGCCCCGTCGAGACGTTGTATCGTTCATACGCCGTTCGAAAATACCAGGAGTACAACCGCAGCCCGCCTTCCCCAATCAACAGGAGGAAAAGAACCGGCAGAATCGAAAATACTACGGTTTTGGGCCAAGCCAGTGACCGACGCCCACCTTCCGGCTGAGCCTGATTTACCACCCCCTCTTGCAGATCTGTATCAGACTGCAAGGGAGGATCGGGTCCTGTGTTCATCCACAGTTTCCCCTTTACATGCTTCCGAACATTAGATCATCAGATTTCATGATTTGCTGGCGACAAGGAGGTGCGTCCATGGATTTTGAGACTTTTCTACGACAACAACAAGCTATGGACGAGCCAAGCGATAGATTTTGGTTATCCCGGTTTAATTGGCTCCGTTACGCAGGGGACATCTTGCAGCCTCCTCTTAGATACTTAGTCTTTCACCCTCCTCGTCTGCTTTGCCCCAGAGCTGATCTGTGGTATCCCTGACTCTGAGAAACCCGGCGCTGCCGCTCCCATAACACCAAGTTGATGAGGGCCCACAATTTACTCTCGTGATTGGCGGATCCTGACAGGTGCTCGGAGACCAACTTCTCGACCTCGCCATGTTCCAGATATCCGACGGCGGTGAGCCCATCCTTCGATAGCACATCGCACAGGAGAGGCTTCAACTCGGTGCGCAACCACAACGCCAAGGGGACAGAAAAGCCGACCTTCTTGCGATCCAAAATACTGGAAGGCAACAGGCCCCGAAATGCGCGCTTGAACAATGCTTTTTTCGACCATAACGTTAGCTTGTGCCGTGCGGGAACCTGTGCCATCAATTCAATGAGTGGATGATCGAGAAAGGGCACACGAACTTCCAGAGAATGGAGCATGCTGACTCGATCCGTCAGCATTAGCAGATCGCCGGGAAGATAGAGCTGCATGTCGCAGAGTAACAGATAGTGCAGCAAACTATCGGCGTCATTAGAGTTGAATGCCGCTTCGACCATCTCATTGGAGGACTGCGCTTTGGCACCGGCATGAAAGTCTCGTGAGAGAATCCGTGCCCGCTCAGAAACGGAATGCGCCATAACGAAAGCGGCATAGCGTTCAGCCGTCGGATTCGCCGCAGACGAAAGGAATCTCTTGATCCGGCTCATGCCCGGATGGCCGGTCGGAGAGTCAGGAAGTCGGTGGATCCAGTATTCACCGAGCAGCCCTCGAACGACGCTGGGGAGCCTTCGAAAGTGCTCCGCCCACTGCATGCCCAAATGCCGTTCGTATCCCCCCGCTAACTCATCCCCCCCCAGTCCAGACAGAGCCACGGTCACGTGCTGCCTGGTTAGTTTGGTGATGTAGTAATTGGGAATCGCGGAGGAATCGGCGAATGGCTGGTCGAAGCAGGCAATTAGCTTTGGCACTATACCCTGAATATCTGCGGAGACGACGAACTCGTGATGTTCGGTTCGATAACGATCCGCGACAATACGAGCATACGGGCGCTCGTCCTGAAACGCGCCCTTTCCCTCGTGCCCGATCGAGAACGTCACTACGGGCTTTGAGGACTCCATGGCCATCGCCGCGACGATTGCGCTCGAATCGATTCCACCGGACAGGAATGCCCCAAGCGGCACTTCACTCATCAGGTGACTCTTGACGCTGTCCCGAAACTGATGCAGCACACGTTCAGCCCATTCTTCGACGCGCACGTCATCGCGCGATTGATACCGCAAAGTCCAGTATCGCTGAATCGAGGTTCTGCCTTTTTCGTACACGAGGGTATGAGCTGGCGGTAGTTCGACCACACCCTGGTAGACCGTCTCGGGACCCGGAACATAGAGAAAAGCCAGAAATCGCTCGATGGAAGCGGAATTGATGTCCGGATCAAACCAGGGAAGCCGAATGAGTGCTTTCAGCTCGGAAGCAAAGGCCAGACAACCGCCGATCACGGCATAATACAAAGGCTTGATCCCGACTCTATCCCTTGCCAGAAGCAGCCGCTCAGCCCTTTCATCCCAAAGCGCATAGGCAAACATGCCGCGAAGCTTCGATACCCCTTCCACGCCGTACTGCTCGTAGAGGTGGACGAGCGTCTCCGTATCGCTGTCCGTGTAAAAGCGATGTCCCGCCTTTTCAAGATCCTCTCGCAATTCCAGGTGGTTGTAGATCTCCCCGTTGAAGACAACCCAGACGCTCTTGTCTTCGTTGTAGACCGGTTGATGGCCGCCGGCCACATCGATAATGGAAAGGCGCCGCATCCCGAGTCCGACGTTGCCTCGGACATAGGAACCGCTGTCGTCAGGGCCACGGTGGACGATCGAGTCGTTCATGGAATCGATCCATGATGGATCCACGGAGCGCCCCTGCAGATCGACAACACCGACAATGCCGCACATTAGCGTCGCCCTCTATGAGCATGGACTGCGGAATCCAGAGACTCGAATAGTCGTTGTTCGTCAACCGTCCAATTGTATCTCTTCACGAACCCTTCTCTCCCCTGCCTGCCAAATCGGTCCCTCAACGCCTTATCCTCCATTGCCATCATCGCTGTCGCGAGAGCTTCCGCATCTCTCTCTTTAAACACGATCCCGCATTGCACCTCTTCCACGATCCGTTCCGTCGGCCTAGCATTTGAGACCACGACAGGTTTGGCCATCGACATGAAGTCAAACAGCTTATTCGGAATCGTCGAGTTCCAGGATGGCGTACTATAGTGAGGGATCAGTCCCACATTCGCTTCCATCATGATTTTCTGCACTTTGGAAAACTCGAGTCGCCCCGTGATAGCAACCCGATCTGCCACCCCCTGGCCCTCGGCCAGCTTCCGATGCAGTTCAATGTTCGGGCCTGTCCCGATAATCGAAAGCTTGACATAGTGACCGCGATCCTTGAGAAGTCCTACTGCCTTGATCGCCGTATCAAGACCTCGGCTCCCGTCGAGATTGCCGAGATAGACAAAATGTGCCCGATCACGGACATCTGACGACGTCTTTGCTGCACAGCCTTCACTCCACCGATCGAGCGGAGGAGTGTTCGTAATTATCGTGATCCGGCCGGGATCAATTCCCATATCGACCAGCCGATCCCGTGACTCCTCCACGACGACAATGATGTGGTCGACTAGCCGCACGACGGTTCTCTCTACGATCTTGGCTAAGCCTGGATGGCGAACCATACGTCCAATGAAGCCTTTAGGGCTATACAGGCGTTGATCTTCCAGCATGGCCGGATAGTTTTCGGCGAGATCGAGTAACACGGGAATGTTGTACCAGCGTCCTACCAGGATGGCTGTCAGCGCGAGAGGAATGTCCCTAACCAGTATCAGATCAGCTCGGGACCGCTTGACGGTCGACCAAATTGCTCCGAGCCAGGTGGGGTTAAAGAAGAAAGGAAGGCCCGCTATTTTATGGCAAGGGCCAAGCCATTTAGGAAGCGATGGGAGACGGTGGATGATCGTCCCATCGAGCACTTCATGACGCGGCGATCGTTTCTCATTTCGGCAGATAAGATGGACTTCGTGTTTGGTTTGCAATGATTGACATACCTTTTCCACACGAACGTCCCATGGATAATCCGCATCCCAGATGTGACAGATAATCATGACAGAGCAGTGGCTCCACTGGTTTAGACAGAAAAAGGGCTGTCGTTAAGTGTTGAAGTGCGGTGCATGAGTCTTCCACGGGGCATGCGTGCGGCGCTCTACACGCACGCAACCACGCGCCGCAGCGGGAAACGCTGGTGCGCTTCTTCCGGTAGATCGGCTCGAGACATAGGCGAATCAATCCGGCCCCAATTTCGCCGGAGCAAGTTCGTGTGTTGTCAGCGACTACGAGAGCCCTCGCACATTGCACATAATACAGCCTATATTCACAATAGAGCCCTCCTCTCTGTGATTCAATTGCGATCCGCGCACCTGTTGAACAGAATCGGCGGTCAAACGGCCTCGATTATTTTGCTTGCTGCCGCCGTATGAGACTGTGATGATCGACTACAAACCACTCAAGATCCAGTCGTTCGTCGCAGTGCTGTTCCTCACCGAGACGCCTTCCGACGCTCCGACGTCTACAGTGGTGCACAGTGACAGAGCGGAGGAGTGGGTGGCGCTCGGACACGGCTCCGTTCGCCTCTGGTTCCGTCCGCGACAGCTTCCAGCCCGTGACGACGTCGTCTCGGCTGCGAAACCTCGGATTCTGCTGCTCGGAGACGATGCCGAATGGACCGCCGCTCGAGGCTTGACGAGTCTGGTGAACGCGACGCCCGTGGGCTACGACGATTCCGCTAATTCCTTGACACTCTACACGAGCATTGTTGGGCTTCCTCCTGTCTTCCTGCACAAGGATTGCCGTCGCGTTGTGCTTGCGTCGGACCTATGCTCGCTGGCGAGCGTTTCTGGCGTACGGCTCGAGCTCAGTCCGACCGGTGTCGTGGACCTCGGTCGAATCGGCCAACCGTTGGGTCATCGAACGTTGTTCAAGAACACGACGCTGCTTCCGGCGGGATCTAAGGTCTTGGTCAGTCGCGAGCGCGGAATCGCCGTTGAGCGAGCGTGGCGTCTTCCGGGGGCCAGTCCCGTGGACTGGAAGACCTTCCTGAACCGACAGATAGATGCTTTCACCGATTCCGTACGCCGGATGGAAGTGACCAGCAGCGTCTTATCCCTCACGGCGGGTCTCGATACTCGGACTGTATTCACGACACTTGCGGATCAAAACCGACTCGTGCCGGCCGTGACAATGAGCGGTGTGAACCGGTCGCTCGATGCCCGCGCTGCCGCGCGGCTATGTCGCGCCTACGGCGTGTCTCACTCGCTCGTGACGATCGGCGACAGGTTCGCCCGTGGATTGGCGGACTACGTTCAGGAAGCCAGTCGGCTCTCGGGGGGACTGGCGAGTCTCAGACAAGCGCCCGAAGTGTACCTCTACCACCAGCTCGGTGGTTCTTTCGACGCGAGAATCTCGGGGAATCTGGGCAACCAGGTGGGCCGCGGAGGGACCGAAGGCGTTAGCACGCGAAGGGCGGAGCTGGGCATCTTGTCGCCCGCGCTCCGAGACGCAAGCACGGAAGCCGGTCACTGGCTGCTCCGCCAGCTCTACGGAAGCGGAATGTCGGCCATCGAGTTCATTTTACAACAGGAGATTCCGTTTTCCTCCGTAGGTAATTTTTCCATTGGGAATCACTTTGCAGTCCAGAAGAGCCCTTATGCCGACCGAGCGCTCGTCGAGACACTGTCCATGCGGCCAGTAGGCGGGTCTGCGCCCTCAGGGTCGCTGATCAAGATGCGCCTCAGGGACCTCAAGCATCGATTCTTCGGCGAGCCCGAATCCACGTCGTTCCAACGCTCCTTGTTGCAGCGGCTGGGAGGATTTGCCGCGGCTTACCCTATCAACTACGGGTGGCGTGCGACAGGCGGTGTTTCGCCGGCCGGCCTGTTGTGGGGCGCAGCAACGTTTGCTGGGATGGCTGTCCAGAAGTGGCGCCTCGATGACGGCCCACTGAGCAGCACAATCGAGCGAATCGGGTTGGCAACGCTCCACGATTTCCGGCGGTCGGCGCGCTGGCTCCGGCAGGATCTTCGCGAGCTCACGCTCGATACGTTGAGCTCGCGCCAAGTTCTGGAGGCCGGAATCTTCGACGCGGACGTCCTGGAGAAGGTGACCGCCGAGCATTTCGGTGGCAGGGAAGACCATCACGAAACCGTCGCATTCGCACTGGACGTCGCATTGGCGCACCGAATCTTCTGTTCAAAGAGGACTTGAGTTGCCATTGACATTGCAACGACAGATGACCGGACAAGCTCGAATCAGTGCCGCGGCGCGCCTCAATGTCCTCTTCCTGTCGAATCGAATTCCCTTCCCAATAAAGGACGGACAAACACGCCGCACCTACCACATCCTCAGAAGTTTGGCCGATAAACCTGACCGCCGCCCTTCCATTCTATGGTGAAGCCAATCTCGCCTAAAAAGTCGTTGGCATGAATGAGCGCAGGGTGAGGAAAAACACGTTAATCTATGGAAGAACTCGAAGATTCGTTGGTGCTGCAGGCCGCGTCACAGATCCGGCGTTGATACAGCCAATCCGTGATGTGGCGACGACGAGATCATCGAAGAGCACGTCATACATCGTGCCCACATCGCTATAATTCTGAATCTTGATCCAATTCGCGCCGTAGACCAGCGAATCGCGCCATTGGAGGCCAGGAAATCCTGAACCACTTCCCGTAATCCAGTTCCCCGTCGAATCATAGGTCCCGACCGGCGAGCCGGGGATGAAGTTCTGGATCTGGGTGTCGTTGATCCAGTACTGTAATTCCCCGTCATGGCCTCCGCTCGTCGTGTTCATCTTCACGCGCATCTCCACGCATTGCCAGGTGTTGACCCGGAGCGGCGTGTTCTCGGTCACCAGCAGATCCCGCCCGTAGTATTGTCCTCCGAACGCCGCGCCCTGCATGTCGATCCAGTTGTTATAGGTGCCGAGGCGCACATTCGGCACTCCGGTGCCCTGATTGCCTTCCTGCTCGAAGCCTGAGATGAAGAGCTTATCGCCATTCGGACGCACGCCTCTGAGTCCCGCGTCCCCTTGTGGGAAACTGGTGGGCGGATAGTAACCGCCGATGTAGCCGCCCGAATGGTGCGAGACGTTGCCGAGATACTTCACGTAGTAGCGCAGGTACAGGAGATCGTAGTTGGTCGAGAGTTGATGATAGAGCGTGCCGTTACCGCCATCCGGCATGAGCCGGACAGATTGGACGCCCCCACTCGCCGTAGCGTGATCGATCGAGATGCCGATGCCGCTGATACCGCCTCCTGTAAAGCGGGCGCTGAATGTCGTGAGGCTCGACTCAAAATTTTCAGAAAAGACGACGGCGGGGTCGGAGCCAATGCCGATATCCCGCACATATTTCGCTGCAATCCCAACTTGCGCTAACACGGGTATCGGTAGATAGCAGAGCATAAGAACACACGTTCCGCACCAGCGACTTGAAAAATATGCGGCCATTTGAACCTCTCTTACTGAACTTTCAGATTTTTCGGTGAAGGAGGGGGCGTGATCGTACCCCCTGCCCCTTCCACTTCCGTCGCCGACCCGATGCGCTGTCCGGCGTCGGTCGTCCATCCGGCCATCATATAGTGCGAAATGCCAAGCCAACCCCGACAGCTGCCCGTAGCGGAAAACCGGTAGTTGTTCGACAAAATCTGGGACATCAAGCTCGGCGGCGTCAAATTGGCGACCGACCCATTCGTGGAAAGGTCAATTATGGTCAGCTCGGGTCCATTGTCGGTAATGTTCTTCCCGAAAAATTTCATATTGTAGTTCGGCCCGGCACGATTCGTGAGCACTGCCTCGAATCGCCACCACTTGCCCTTCATCTGACTGGTGGGCACCCCACTATTTGGGCCAGGACCACTGACGCAACAATCGATGGGCGGGCTAAATGTCAAATAGTTATAGGAATGAAACCCCCCGGTAACATCCACGCGAGAATCATTGTCGAACTCCGCTATCTTGGAATTCTCGCAAGTTCCCTCTCCCTTAAAGTCGAATATTGGGGTATGCCAGATGTACCAACGGGCGGCCAGCCGCACGAAGCTCGCGCTCACCGGTAGCCCATTCCCCACAAAAAAAATCCCTTGATGATCGTCCTCTCCCCGCACGAAGCTCAACATGGTATGGCCGGACGGCAATGCTGCCATGGCCGTCGCGTCCGTGGAGGAGATCGGGGCGGAATTACGGAGGATAGCGCCACCAATCGAGGCCCCTTCGCCACTACATTCTTTCGTTATGCTATCGGCAGGATTCCACCAATAAGTGCTACCTACAAGCGTGGGCGTATCTAGTGGCTCGCTGCAGATGCAATTGGCACCCAACCCGATGCATCGCAGCTCCTCAGCCTGCGCGTTGGTGGCCCAGAGAAGCGATAAGGCCGCGAGTACGATGGCTTGGGTCAGCCGTCGGGTGGCCATAGGTCGTTCTAACATCGGAGCCTCCTTACCTGTCGCTGTGGCCCGGTTCTCGTTCCCAGTCAGTGCCAAAAAAATGGTGCCTGATCTCGTGCTTGTTGCTCCGACCTGCAATTGAAGCACGCTTTATGCACTTGTCATACTCCCCTGCATTCGTTGTACGGTAGAACTACACACTTTATGCCAAATGGTCGACCGGGATACCGGGCGACACGCCGGCGATTCCGGCGCTCCCGCACATCGACTGGATGGGCTTCTACAATCTTCGGCGGCTGCATTCGTCGCTCGCCTACGTCAGTCCGATACAGTTATCGTCTTGCAAACTTCGTTCGAGATTACGCTTTCGTCATTCAACCCTATATAGGCCGTCACCGCGAAATAGTATCTCGTTCCGCTGCTCAGTCCCATCACTGTATAGATAGTGTTCTTACCCACATCCAGGGACTGGGGATACGTTAATGAGGAGGTACCGTAATAAATGCGATAACCAACAAGATTTGGGTCGCTTACCGGCTCCCATTCGAGTACCGTGGGACCAGGGCCGGTGACGCAAGCAGGTGCACCACCGCCGCCGCCACCACCGCCACCACCGCCACCACACGCAATCAACAAGCTGCCAATCGCCAATAGCAGAAGAGAGCTTGAATAGCGCCGGGCGGGACTCTTGAAATCCGCGGCGCGAGCGGTATACACACGCCGCATGTCGTACCCTCCGTGCGTCGATGTCTGCCCAAACTGTAATTGGAGCACACTTTACGCATGTGTTGGGCGCGGTTCAGCTTCGCGCAAGGTGTCATGTGGATCTGAGCGCCGGAATCCCGCTTCTGCGGTCGAACGCCCCGGCGGATTGTCACCTGGTGCGCTGCGGCGCCGCTCTTCGAGACAGGCCGGCGATTCCGGCGCTCCCGTCCATCGATCGTAGTCCGTAGCAGGAATCGTGTCAGCCGGTACGTTTCCGACTGTTGGAAGCCGATTCCGAGTTCGGATCCCCAGCCTGACTTTGGACGAAGTCCCGCAGGGACGTCTCGATTGCGCCCAGGCTCATTCGGATGGACGCGAGAATCGGCGCCAAATGCTCGAGGTTGCCGACCTGCTCTGCAATCGTCGCGAGCGCCCGGGAT
>Ga0209807_1000060_pt1 | contig 44581 bp, 28 predicted proteins | sample GraSoiAngelo_154_FD_186168 | JGI IMG/M metagenome (GOLD analysis project Ga0209807, IMG submission 186168) | Grasslands soil microbial communities from the Angelo Coastal Reserve, California, USA - 14_1009_13_20cm (SPAdes) (version 2) | ecosystem: Environmental > Terrestrial > Soil > Grasslands ... | reverse complement strand
CGGAACCTGGAAAGACCTGACCGACTCGGTGAATTTCATGGCCAGCAACCTGACCGCACAAGTCCGAAACATTGCCGCGGTCACGACCGCGGTCGCGACCGGCGATCTTTCGAAAAAAATCACGGTCGATGTTAAAGGCGAGATTCTCGAGCTGAAGAACACGGTCAACACGATGGTGGACCAACTGAACTCGTTCGCGTCGGAAGTGACACGCGTGGCCCGGGAGGTCGGCACGGAAGGAAAACTTGGCGGACAAGCAGTCGTGCGCGGAGTTGCCGGCACTTGGAAAGATTTGACCGACTCGGTGAATTTCATGGCCAGCAACCTGACCAACCAGGTGCGGGGTATTGCCAAGGTTGTGACCGGAGTTGCAAACGGCGAGCTGAAGCAAAAACTGTTACTCGAAGCCAAAGGCGAAATCGCCGCGCTCGCTGACACGATCAATAGCATGATCGACACCCTGGCGACGTTCGCCGATCAGGTGACAACGGTGGCGCGTGAAGTGGGCGTCGAAGGAAAACTGGGCGGCCAGGCGAACGTGCCGGGTGCAGCCGGAACGTGGCGCGACTTGACCGACAACGTGAACCAGCTCGCCGGCAACCTCACGTCGCAGCTCCGCGCAATTGCGGATGTGGCGACGGCCGTAACGAAAGGCGACCTGACCAGATCGATTCAGGTCGCAGCCGAAGGCGAAGTCGCGTTCGTGAAAGACAACATCAACGAGATGATCCGTAATCTGCGAGACACGACATCTCGCAATAACGAACAGGACTGGTTGAAGACAAACCTGGCCAAGTTCAGCCGAATGCTGCAAGGGCAACGCGATTTGCTCGCGGTGGCACGACTGATTCTTTCCGAGTTGGCTCCAGTGGTGTCGGCCCAGCAGGGAGTCTTCTATATTATAGACGGAAACGGAAACGAACCCGAACTCAAGTTACTTGCCAGCTACGCTTATCGCGATCGGAAAGGCGTCAACAGCCGCTTCAAACTTGGCGAAGGACTCGTCGGACAAGCCGCGCTTGAGAAAGAACGCATTCTTTTGACGAACGTGCCGAACGATTATGTGCGCATCAGCTCGGGGCTTGGGGGAGCGGCTCCGCGGAACATCGTCGTGCTACCGATCCTCTTTGAAGGCCAGGTCAAAGCGGTGATGGAACTTTCGTCCGCCGAACAATTCAGTCCAACGCACCAGGCGTTCCTCGATCAGTTGACCGAAAGCATTGGAATCGTCCTCAACACGATTGAAGCGAACACGCGCACGGAAGATCTCCTGAAACAGTCGCAATCGCTTGCCGCCGAATTGCAGAGCCGGCAGGAGGAATTGCAGCAGACAAACCAGGAGCTGGAAGAAAAAGCGCGTCAGCTATTCGAGCAAAACGCCGAAGTGGAAAGAAAAAATCGCGAAGTGGAGCAAGCGCGACAGGCTCTTGAAGACAAGGCGCAACAACTTTCGCTGACATCGCGTTACAAGAGCGAGTTTCTCGCGAACATGTCGCACGAATTGCGCACGCCGCTGAACAGCTTGCTCATCCTGGCCGAGCAATTATCAACCAACCCGGAAGGCAACCTGACTTCGAAACAGATCGAATTTGCCAGCACCATTCGGGATTCAGGTGTCGACTTGCTTAAGTTGATCAACGACATTCTCGATCTTTCCAAGATCGAGTCCGGAACCGTGACCGTGGACGTGGACGAAGTGCGGTTTCAGGAGATGCGGCAAAACCTGGAACGAACCTTTAAACACGTTGCTGAAAACAAAGGTCTCACTTTCAACATCGACATCGACCCGAAGCTGCCTTCAGGGATCTACACCGATGCGCAACGATTGGATCAGGTTCTGAAGAATCTGTTGTCGAATGCGTTCAAGTTCACCGAGCGCGGTTATGTCAGGCTGCGAATTGCGCCTGCCGCCAACGGTTGGAGCGCGAATCATCCGTCGCTCGCGCAGGCAAAAGCAGCGTTCGCGTTTTCGGTGAGCGATAGTGGAATTGGAATTCCTGCGGACAAGCAGACAACGATTTTCGACGCATTCCAACAGGCCGAAGGGAGCACCAATCGCCGTTATGGTGGCACCGGTCTTGGCCTAGCTATCAGTCGAGAGCTTGCGCGTCTTCTTGGCGGAGAAATCAAACTCGAAAGTACTGAAGGCCAAGGCAGCACTTTCACTTTGTTTTTACCGGACTCGAATTCGTCTGTGGAAAAAGAGAAAGGGGGCGGACCAGTTGCCGCCGACGCCACGGCGTTAGCTGAACCTGAGTGGAGCGAACCTGCGGTTTCTCCATTTACAAATGCGTCGATTCCGGATGACCGCTTCAGCATTTTGCCGTCCGATAAGACGATCCTCATCGTAGAAGCGGATCGTGACCTGGCGCAGTGGCTTTTGGAACAAGCGCATGATGCAGGTTTTAGGGCGATCGTTACCCCACAAGGGCGCACCGCGCTGGCGTTGGTGCGTGAATACGCGCCCATCGCGATCACGGTCGATTTGCAACTGCCGGATATTGAAGGCGGCAAACTGCTGGAGCGAATGAAGTCCGACCTTTCTACCCGGCATGTTCCTGTCATCGCGCTATCGACCCATGATTCGGTTCGGCAGAGCGCGTTAAAGTACGGGGCGATCGCCGCGCTTGAGAAACCGATAAGTTCGCCCGCGATTCGGAAAGTCTTGGCGAAAGCCGCGACCATGGCGGCCGCAAAGACAAGAAAGCTGCTTGTCATCGAAGACGACGCCCGTCAACGCGTCGCCATTCGCGAACTAGTTGGAAATGGAACGGTCGAGATCGTTGAAGCATCAAGCGCCGCCGAGGGTTTGGCCGCACTTCGCGATCAAGAGATCGGTTGCATCATTCTTGACCTGATGTTGCCGGACATGTCCGGGTTCAAATTGATCGAGCAAATTCGGGCCGAGCATCAGCAACTGCCGGTCATCATTTACACCGGCAAAGACTTGTCACGAAAGGAAGAAGAGCACCTGAATCGGCTGGCACAAACCATCATTGTCAAGGACGTCCGCAGTCCGGAAAGGCTCTTTGATCAAACAGCATTATGGCTGCATCGAGATGTTTCGAAATTGCCGCCGGACAAGCGCGATCTCTTGCGGCGTATGCACGACCCGAACGCAATTTTGGCCGGCAAAAAAATACTGATCGTGGACGACGATATTCGGAACATCTTCGCGATGACCAGTCTGCTGGAGCGTTACAAAATCAATGTCATCTCCGCCGAGACCGGCAAAGCGGGCATCGAAGCGCTGCAGAAGGCTGGAGACATTGATCTCGTCCTGATGGACATCATGCTCCCAGAAATGGACGGCTATGACACGATGCGCGCGATTCGCCATATGTACAGTTTTAACGAGCTTCCGATCGTGGCATTGACGGCCAAGGCGATGAAGGGAGACCGCGAAAAATGTATCGACGCCGGCGCGAGCGATTACATCGCCAAACCGGTCGAAACTGAGGAACTCCTCTCGCTCCTGCGCAATTGGTTGCTTCGGTAATGTCGGAGAACAGGACCAACAACGCTTCTTCCGGAGACAAGGTTAGCATCCTGGTCGTGGACGATCGTGCCGACAAGCGCCTCGCCTATGAAGTGATGCTGGCTGAATTAAAGCAGAACATCGTCTGCGTTCGATCAGGCAAAGAAGCGTTGCGACGTCTGCTGAGAGAAGATTTTGCCGCAATCTTGCTGGACGTAAACATGCCTGGGATGGATGGCTTTGAAACGGCCGCTCTGATCAGGCAACGACAACGTTGCGAGACGACGCCCATTATTTTCGTAAGCGCGATCAACGACACGCTAAGCCACATTTCGCGCGGGTACTCTTTGGGGGCGGTGGATTATATTCTCACTCCGGTTGTTCCTGACATCCTGAGGGCGAAGATTGCCGTCTTTGTCGATCTTTTCAAAAAGACCGAACAGATCAAACGACAGGCCGAGGAACGCGAAAGTTTGATTCGCGAACAGGCGATTGCCGAACACGCGCGCGTGGAAGCTGAGCGCGCAAGCGAAGCGAAAGATCGCTTTCTTGCGATGCTCAGTCATGAGCTGCGCACTCCGCTCACTCCGGTCTTGGCGTCAGTGTTTATGCTCGAACGTGAGGACAATGTTCCCAAGGTTATACATGAATCGCTTCAGCTCATTCGCCGGAACGTCGAGCTGGAAGCGCGCTTGATCGACGATCTTCTCGATCTCACCCGGATCAGCAAAGGCAAGGTGCAACTCAGCTTTGAAATTGTCGATGCCCATACCCTCTTGCGAAATGCGCTCGAAATTTGCCAATTCGAAATCGAACAAAAAAAACTCGAGCTGCGAAGTGAATTCGCCGCCACGAAAGTTTATCTGCAAGCCGATCCGGCGCGGCTGCAACAGATCTTTTGGAATTTAATCAAGAATGCCGTCAAGTTTACACCCCACGGCGGAAAGCTCGGCATTCGAACGACAAATAATGGTGATGGCCAATTTCGCCTCGAAGTCGAAGACTCCGGTTGTGGGATCGATCCTGGAGTTCTGCCTAGAATTTTTCACGCTTTTGAGCAAGCCGGCCGAACGCAATTAGGTGGCCTCGGGTTGGGTCTGGCGATTAGCAAAGCGCTGGTTGAAGCGCATCACGGTTCCATTAGCGCTGAAAGTCAGGGGCGCGATAGCGGCGCGACGTTCACCGCTCTGTTTCCAACTTGCGAGCGGAATGCGATTCCAGAGTCGAGTGACGCGCCGCGCTCGACTGCGAAACGCAGGTTCGTTCGTCTTCTCTTGGTAGAGGATCACGAAGATACGAATCGATCTCTCACGCGGATGCTTCGTCGGCGCGGCTACGAGGTTCATCCGGCTAACGACATTCGTTCCGCGCTCGACATTGCCACGAGGAAGCAATTCGACGTTCTCGTCAGCGATATCGGACTACCCGATGGCAGCGGCATCGATCTACTAAAGGCATTGCGCGCGAAACGTGACGTTTTTGGAATCGCCTTATCCGGCTATGGCATGGAAGAGGACATTCGCCGAAGCGGCGAGGCCGGTTTCTCTCATCACCTCGTCAAGCCGGTCGACTTGAACAAGCTTGATTCGATCATTCAGGAAATGTCACTGCCCGTCGGCACGACTTTGCTAACGCAACCGGCCGCGTTGCAAAATTGACACGACGACACCGAGCCCGGATAGTTTGCGCTCGCTAAAGTCAGCGGCGGCGGGGTAGCCAAGTGGTAAGGCTGCGGTCTGCAAAACCGCTATTCGCGGGTTCGATTCCCGCCCCCGCCTCCAGATCTCGCTCCGCTTTCTGAGATTTAGCGATTTCGCGAATTAATGATTATCTTCGGCGCGTGACTCGCCGCTCGTCCCAACTATTTGCCACAGCACAAGAGCGCATTCCTGGAGGCGTTAATTCTCCAGTGCGCGCGTTCCGTAACGTCGGCGGCGAACCTTTTTTCGTTGATCGCGCAGCTGGCCCGACAATTTGGGACATCGATGGAAACGAATATATCGACTATGTCGGGAGTTGGGGTCCCGCGATTCTTGGTCACGCGCCGAAAGTCGTTGTCGATGCTGTGCGGAGTGCCGCCGCGCGCGGACTGAGTTTCGGAATTCCAAATCCACTCGAGGTGGAATTGGCCGAGCTGATCTGCCAATGGATGCCGTCGATCGAAAAGGTCCGAATGGTCAACAGCGGGACCGAAGCGGCGATGTCATGCATCCGATTGGCGCGCGGATTCACCGGGCGCGACAAGATTATCAAATTCGACGGCTGCTATCATGGCCACGTCGATTCCCTCCTGGTAAAAGCTGGCAGCGGCGCACTGACCCACGGAAGGCCCGACAGCGCCGGTGTTCCAAAATCGTTTGCTGAGCTCACCATTTCTTTGCCATTCAATGATGTCGATCTTGTCCGAAAAACGTTCGACGAAAACAAAAACGAAATCGCTGCGATCATCCTGGAACCGATTCCCGCAAACACCGGACTTTATTTTCCGAAAGAAGATTTCTTGTCGATCTTGTGCGGTGAATGCACGAAACACGGCGTGCTTCTGATTTTCGATGAAGTGATCACCGGTTTCCGGGTTGGGCGCGGCGGTGCCCAGGAAATTTACGGAATCAAACCGGACCTGACCGTACTGGGCAAAGTGATCGGCGGCGGTTTGCCGGTCGGAGCATTTGGCGGCCGGGCTGAGATTATGGATCAACTTTCACCCGACGGTCCGATTTATCAGGCAGGAACGCTTTCAGGAAATCCGCTCGCGATGGCGGCTGGTCTCGCCCAACTACGTGAGCTCGAGCGGATCGACGGCTGGGAGTTGCTCGAAAAACTCGGCGCGCACTTCGAACAGCTCACACGCGAGGCGATCGCGGACGCAAAGATCGACATCACATTTCACCGCCTCGGCTCGATGTTCTGTTTGTTTTTTGCGCGCCCGCCGGTTGTCGATCTTGCCGGGGCAAAACGGAGCGATCCAAGAAGGTTCGCGAAGTTTTTCCACGCTTGTTTGGAACGCGGTGTTTATTTCGCGCCATCTCAATTCGAAACCGGTTTCATTTCGACGGCCCATACGCCTGATGGCATCGAAGCCACCGCGAAAGTTGTTCGACAAGCGCTTCGCTCGATATGACAGATTCAACCAATTCGCGGATTCGCCCTGTTTCGAAATTCTTTTTCGAAGGCGACCGCAAGTTCTTCATCAAGGGCGCGACCTATGGCCCGTTCAAGCCCGACGAAAAAGGGAACAGTTTCGGCCGGCCGGAGCAGCTGGATGTCGATCTTCGCATGATGCGCGAGATCGGTTTGAACCTGTTGCGTGTTTATCATCCGCCGCCGGAGTGGTTCCTGGAAAAATGTTTCGCGGCTGGAATCCGCGTTTTGATTACGTTGCCGTGGGAAAAGCACGTTGAATTTCTGCGGCAGAAAAAAGTGCGCGATGACATTGCGCGGAAGGTCCGGAACACAGTTCGGAGATATGTCGGCAATCCGGCAGTGCTCGGTTATCTGGTTGGAAATGAGATCGCGAGCACGATGGCACGCTGGCTCGGCGTGCGACGCGTCACGGAATTCGTCGAGCATCTCGTCCGGATCGGACGCGCAGTGGACCCGGATGCTCTTTATTCCTACGCGACCTATCCGCCGACCGAATATTTGCTGCCGCAGAATGTCGATTTTTTCTGTTTCAATGTTTATCTCCACAATCAGCGCGATTTCGAGCGCTACCTTTTGCGCCTGCAAAATCTGACCGGCGAGCGTCCGCTCATCCTGGGCGAGTTCGGAATGGACACGATTCGCCACTCGCAAGACGAACAGGCGGAAATGCTGGGCTGGCACATCGAAAGCGTGGCCAAATGCGGACTGGCCGGGACGATTTTGTTTTCCTGGACGGACGAATGGTTTACCGGCGGCAACGAAGTAATGGACTGGGCTTTTGGAATCGTTACGCGCGCGCGAGAGCCGAAAAAGTCTTTCCGCGCGCTGCGCGAGAAGTTTGGTCAGGACAATTCTACGCTGCCGCATCGCGCCTTGAGTGAGGCGCCGTTCGTTTCCGTAATTGTTTGTTCTTATAACGGGGCGCGCACGTTAGCTGATTGCCTCAATTCGTTAGGCAAACTGAATTATCCAAATTACGAAGTGATCCTCGTCGATGACGGTTCAACCGACAATACCGCGCAGATCGTCGCGCAGTTTCCGAACGTCCGTTACATTCACCAGAGCAATCTCGGTTTGAGTCACGCCCGCAACGCCGGCGCGGCCGCAGCCAAGGGCGAAGTGTTCGCCTACACCGATTCGGACTGCATGGCCGACCCCGACTGGCTTTACTATTTAGTCGGCACGCTCGTGAGTGGCGAATACGCGGGCGTAGGCGGACCGAACATGAGTCCGCCGGCGCAAAATGCGATTCAGGCGTGTGTGGCCGCCGCCCCCGGGGGACCGAGTCACGTTTTGCTCACCGATACGGTGGCCGAACACATTCCCGGCTGTAACATGGCGTTTTACCGCTGGGCCTTCGAACAGGTCGGCGGTTTTGATCCCGAATACCATAAGGCCGGCGACGATGTCGATTTTTGTTGGCGTCTGCAGCAATCCGGTTGCGTCATCGCTTTCAGTCCGACCGCGATTGTTTGGCATCATCGCCGCTTCACCCTCCGCGCGTTTTTGAAACAGCAGGAGGGTTACGGTGAAGCCGAATCGCTTCTTCGTTTCAAACACCTGATTTTCTTCGGCCCGACCGGAACTGCGAAATGGCGCGGTCAAATTTACGGCGCGCCGCGATTCAGTTGGTTCATCGATCGCCCTGTCATTTATCATGGCGTTTTCGGCGAAGGATTTTTCCAATCGATGTATGCCACGCCGCAATCGGATCTGGCCGCTTATCTGAGCAGCATCGAGTGGTTCGCGCTGACGCTTTTCCTTTTTGGCCTTGGAATTTTTCTGCCGACGCTGCGCATCGTGCCTTATCTGATGTTTGGCGGCACATTGACCGTCGCGCTTTCCTACATGGTCCGCGCGCGCATCGAACCAAAGTTTGACACCGTCCCCGCGCGTTTACTCGTGATGTGTCTGGCTTTTCTCCAACCGCTCGTGCGCGGATTTTCGCGCTATTTCACGTGGCTCCATTTTAAACGCACACCGAGCAGTGTCATCCGCGCACACGAAATTTTGCCCGCCGCCGCAAAGTCGGGCCGCGGCTTGCGGCGCCGGATTTTTTGGAGCGAGGATGGCCGAGATCGTCATCACCTGCTCGGCGCGATTTTTCAATTGCTCGAAGAAGAAGGCTGGCGCTACTCGGTCGATACTGGTTGGAATGAGTGGGACATCCAAATCTATGGAAACTTTTGGTGGAGCATTGTTCTCCAAACTGTAACCGAGGATCACACCGGCGCGAAGCGATTGACGCGCGTGCGCCTGCGCAACCGGCTCGTCACTACCACTGTCATTTTTAGTCTTCTTGCTCTCAGCGTTGTGATTTACCGCCAGCTCCACGCTTCACATCTCGATCTTTGGTCGGTCATTCCGTACTCGCTCTTTCTGGTTTTTCTGGCAACGCGCGCACGCGCGCTGAAGTCGCGAGTGGCGGAGCTCATCGATCTTGCCGCCCATCGTGCCGGTCTACTGCGAATTACTCGGCGCGGTGCGTTTGTGCCTCCGGCTTTACCGGTGCAGGCAGTCGAGGCGATGCACACGGATCCGGCGGCGCAGACATGAAGGTCGTCCGGCTCGTTATTTTTTCGGTCGCACTCGCGGCCGAGATTCTCTTTGTCGCGGCGCTAAATTTTTTTGATGACTGGACGCTCGAGCCGATGCCGGTATTCTTTGTCGCCGCGGCGTTTCTCAGCGGCATGGCATATCTCGTGGCCGTTTCTGTTTCTAAGATCGAGATCTCGCTGCGAACACAAGGGGTCCTATTTTGGGGCGCCGCGATAATCCTGCGGTTGATCGCACTGCCGCTGGTCCCAAGCGACGAGCTTTTCCGTTACCAGTGGGAAGGCAAAATCCAGCACGCCGGATTCAATCCCTACATCGTCGCGCCGGGCGATTCGAAACTGGATGGTCTGCGTCACGATTTTCCGCAAGCCTCAAAGATTAATCATCCCGAACTCCGCGCCGTTGATCCGCCTGGCGCCGAGCTGCTCTTCAAATTTCTCAGCAGCATTACCGACCGGCCGCTGTTCTACAAAATCATTTTTGCAATCGCCGACCTCGCGGTCGCGGCATTACTCCTGCGATTGATTGGCGGTGAGAATCGCTACCGGGACGCGGCGTGGTACGCGTGGAATCCGCTCGTCGTCTACAGCTTCGCCGGCGCGGCGCATTTCGATAGCGTGATGACTCTGGCGATGGTTGGTGGAATTCTCGCTCTCGTTAGATCGACAACTGAAAAGGAATCGACAAACAAGTGGCTGTTGGCAGTTTTGGCCGCTCTGCTTTTTGGGATTGCCATCTCGCTCAATCTGGTAGCGGCATCGCTTCTTTTACTTTGTGCGCTTGCATCGCGTTGGCGCGCGATTGTCTTGACGATCTCTGCGCTCGTCCCGGTGCTGTTAAGCGTTCCGTTCGGCTTCCCGAGGGTTCGAATCTGGGAGTCGTTAGGCCAATTCGCGCAGCTTTCCCGGCTCAACGACCTTTTTTGGTGGGTGATCGAAGAAACGGTTTTGCCAAACCCGCATCAGCGAGATTTTCATTACTATCCGATCATGATCGTCTGCGTGATTGCGGTTTCATTCCTGTTCGTTCGCAATTGGAAACGAGGAATGCTCTGGGCGCTTGGAATCGTCCTGGTGCTTAGCCCGATCTTGCACCCGTGGTATTGCGTTTGGATTTTACCAATCGCGGCGTGGCGAGGCGCATATGCCTGGAACGTTCTCTCGGTCACACTGTTCTCTTACTACTTGTTTTGGGACGAACGGCTCTTTGTTCTGCCATGGCACGCCGGGCCGTGGATGCGCGGCCTCATCATCGCGCCGGTCTTGGCGGCTTTAGTTATGCTTGGCGCGCAAAAGAGAACAACGGTCGCAGCGACTTAACCGCCTCTTCAAAATCGTTTGGTAGCGCGGCTTCGAAATTCTTCGGTTCGCCGGTGCGCGGATGTTGAAAACCCAGTTTCCACGCGTGGAGCATTTGTCGCGGGAAAGCCTTTGCCTGCGCGCCGTAAACTCTATCGCCGAGAATCGGGTGACCAAGATGCTGAAGATGGACGCGCACTTGATGCGTCCGACCACTGTGCAGTTTGCATTCGACCAAACTCATTTCATCCGATGAGCTCACAGTGCGATATTCTGTCTTCGCCGCACGCCCGCGCTTGGAAGCGATCGACATTCGTTGTCGATGGACCGGGTGGCGCCCGATTTTCTCTTCAATGATTCCCGCGCTCTTGCGCAACTTTCCGGCGACAAGCGCCAGATAAATCTTCTCGACCGTCCGTCCCGCAAATTGTGCCGACAATCCATGGTGTGCCTCATCGGTTTTTGCGACCACCAGACAACCGCTCGTCTCTTTATCCAGCCGATGCACGATTCCGGGCCTTTCTTTCCCGCCGATTCCGGAAAGCTTCGGACAGTAATGCAATAGCGCATTGACCAACGTGTGCTCACGGTGACCGGCGCCAGGATGAACAACCAACCCAGCCGGTTTGTTGATCACAATGAGATCTTCATCTTCGTAAAGAACATCGAGCGGAATCGCTTCCGGTCGGTTGTCGATCTTTTCCGGAGGTGGCTCGTTCATTTCAACGCGATCGCCAGCGCGAACGAGATCGCGCGGTCGGGCAGTCGCGCCATTTAGCTTGACGCATTCTTTGCGGATCAATTGTTGGAGACGCGATCGCGAAAACTTCGGGAGCTCGCGCGCGAGAAATTGGTCGAGACGCAGTCGCGCCGCGTTTTTCGACACAACTAGATGGATAAAGTTGGATGCTTCTGTCATGACCGGCCAACGACTCCTCACCCCGCCCTCTCCCCTTAGCAAGAGGAGAGGAGAAAGGTGAGGCGATGAGCTTCGTTGCCCTGGCAATTGTCGATGTTACAATCGGTTCAATGGCGGCTGAATCGACCGTATCGACATCGCAAACTTGTCCTGCCTGCGCCACTTCTATCGACACAAGCGACGCAGAGCCGCTTGCTCGCGTTGAGTGCCCCAACTGCGGCGAAAAAGTGCGGGCCGAGCGCATGTTCGACCATTTTGTGATCGTAGAGACGGTCGGCGTGGGCGGAATGGGAACCGTTTACAAAGCGCGCGACACACTGCTCGACCGGTTCGTGGCCTTGAAACTTCTGCGCAAGGATCTCGAAGGCGGACTCGACGAGACCGCGCATTTGCAAAAGGAAGCGCGCATGGCCGCGTCGGTTAATCATCCCAACATCGTCCAGATTTTTTCATCTGGGACTGATCACGGCCAGTTTTATCTCGTGATGGAACTCGTCGAGCGCGGAAGTCTCGACGATTTCATCGAACAACATACCCGTTTGCCGGAAGAGCAAGTGTTAGAGGCGGGCATTCAAACCGCCAAAGGCCTGCGCGCGGCATACGCCAAAGGCTTGATTCATCGCGACGTGAAACCGGCCAACATTCTTTTTGCCGACGAACACATGGCCAAGATCGGCGATTTCGGATTGGCTGGAATAGCAGCCGAAGCACGTGGCGAAATTTGGGGTACGCCTTACTACGTCGCGCCGGAACGATTGAACAATCAGCCGGACGATTTCCGGAGCGACATTTACAGTCTCGGGGCCACTCTTTTTCATGCGCTCGCAGGCAAGGCGCCGATCGAAGGCGAAACGAATTCCGCAACCGAATTGCGCGCACTCAAAAACCAGCCGCTTCTCCTATCGGTTGTTGCGCCAGAAGTTTCCGCTGATACCGCGCGGGTTTTGCAGAGAATGGTCGCCCCGGAGCCCGCGCAACGGTTTTCGTCTTACGACGAGCTGGTTACCGAGCTCGAGCGAGCCTACAAAAAATTAACCGGCCGCGACGTGATCGATGTTGCGACGGCAAAACACAGAACGCGAAGAATCATTGCCGCAGTTGCAGCGATTGTGCTGGTTACCGTGCTCGGAGTTTTTATTTTCGTTCGCAACACCCAAAAACAAATTGCTGTCTTTTCGACCGCAATTCCAATCGCGGAACTTGAGAAACAGGCAGCCGCAGCACGACACCAGCTCGTTCTCAATCACTACAACGTCGCCGGATCGGCTTTCGCTCGCATCGCTACCGAAGCGCGAAACCGGCAGCCGCTTTACGATTGGGCGCGTTTGCAACAGGGACTCGCTGCCATGATCGGCCGTAACGACGCACAAGCGCGCGAATCGTTTCAGGCGATTGAAAAGGCAGGCACGAAAGGTTTTGCCAAAAACGATGTCGATCTTGCGGACTTTTTTGTCGCAACGTCGAAGACGCTGTTGTCGCCGGGCCCGGTTCAGTCCGGTCAACTTTCTGTTAAAGGCCCCAGCTCGCCTGAGCTGTTCGCGTTTTTTTCCTTTGCGTTGAAAGACATTAACCAGCTCGACGTCCAGAACGCGGCTCAACTGCTCGAGCAGTTTGTAAAGACGCAACCCTCCGGAAAGTTCGCCTGGATCGCAGAACTGAAGCCGATCGCGCAAAAATATCTGGACGACTGTCGGTTTTACTTGACCTGGAAAACTCAGCCGAATCGAAGCGCGGATGCAGCAGCTTTAAAAAAACAGTTAAAGACGCGTAGCGCGATTTCCGATGCGATCGTCGGAAAAGAAAAACAGGTCGCGCCTCCGACCGCAGCGGGGCCCTCGCAACCGCCGCGCCAGCTGACTCAGAAGGAACCGGATGCAGCAACTCAGAAAAAATCGCAATGGCTGGCCGCTTGGAAAAAGAACCTGGTCAACGACCTCAATCGCACACAATTTTCGGGCGAAATTACCGACACGACCGGCGCTGAATACACCGGAATATCCAGTGTCGACAATCAAACCGTCGGTTTAAAGCTTCCCTACGGCATTGTTCGCGTTTCCTGGAGCAAACTCGCGCCAAGAACGCTGCTGAGCATTTCCACCTCATTCATTCGGCCGAACGCGCCCGACACGGCGGATCGACAATGGCTTTGCGCCAGTTACGCAAACGCGACTGGGCAGGGGGACGCCGCGCGTCAGTTGGCAGAAGCTGCCGCAAAATCGAAGCCTGAATATCGCGACCAGATGGCGCTGCTTTTTGCGCAGTAAGCTGGATCGGCTTCTCAGAGGACGATGCTAGAGCACCTGGCGCATTTTCTGCTCGTTAAAATGTATGCGCCGCTGGATTTATCTGGGCTTTTCCCTCCTCGTCTTTGCAACGCAGGCCGGGCAATTGCCGCTCACTGTCAACCAGATCAGTCTGATGCTGCGTGCCGGCTATTCGAGCAACTCGCTGACGCACGAATTATCGACGCGACATTTCGCCGACACGGTCGACGAAACTAACGAGAAAGTGCTTGTTAAAGCCGGCGCTTCCGCGGAGTTGATCGCTGCGCTGAAAAGCGGAATCTATTCGCTTTCGCCTGAAAAAACGGCGGCTGTTCAACAACAGATCGCCGCAGAAGAACAGCGTCGCGCCGAACAATCGGAAGCGTCTCGCAAGTCGGAGGCCGCTTATCAGGCGCGAGTTATGCGCGAGCGTAGTGCAAAACCGGCCCCAATCGGCCCCGATGCAAATTTCGGCACGATTTCCGAATTTCTGAAAGGCGACCTGGTTCAAATGCACAATGGCGCGCTTTCTCACGTCGATGATGGCGCGCTGGCGAACAAGAAACTGCTCGCATTTTATTTTTCAGCGCAATGGTGCGGGCCCTGTCGCAAGTTCACTCCTCAACTGGTCGATTATTACAAGCGCGTCGCCTCCGAACATCCTGAATTCGAGATCGTCTTTTACAGCAGGGACCGATCACTATTCGCGATGGAAAAGTACGTGCGCGAGGAAAATATGCCCTGGCCGGCAATCGACTTTTCGAAACTTAAAGAGAAGGAAGTCTTGGCTAAAAATGCTGGTTCGGGAATTCCCTCGCTCGTTCTGGTAGATTCTACCGGTAAAGTGATCTCAAGCAGTTACACCGGTTCCCAATACGTTGGACCGGAGAAGGTCCTCGCCGACCTCGACGCTATCTTCGCTGGCAAAGCGTCGGCGCGATTGGCTGCGCAATAAACGCAGTTGCCGACAATTCTTGAAGCTCGTCTATTTTGTCGAGCAAATGGCAAGAAACTTTGTCGCGGAGCGGATGGCGCGGCTCGGCGTGCGCGATGTCGATCTTGAGGAGACATTCGCGCGGTCCGGCGGACCGGGTGGTCAGAATGTAAACAAAGTCGCGACCGCGGTGACCCTGCGCCATCGGCCGAGCGGAATCAGCGTAACGGTCCAGGATTCGCGTTCTCAAGCGATGAATCGCAAGCTCGCGCGGCAACGATTGCTTGACGCGATCGAAGATCGACATCGCGCGGTGCGACGCGCGCAGGTTAGCGCCCGCGAAAAGGAGCGTCGTCGCAAATCGCCGCGTCCAGCCGCGCTCAAGCGAAGAATTCTCGAATCGAAACGAAAACGCGGCGAGCTGAAGAAGCAGCGTGCTAAGATCGACATGTAGCTGTCGCCGTGTCGGCGACGCAACGCCACTCCGGCTCGGAGCGCTCCGCACAGCGGAGCGGCTACATTAAAATCCGCCGGAAAATTCTACATCTGCCGAAACAGTTTGGGGCGAAGTAATTATGTAGCGATGATTCACACTATGAAAAAACTTCTCATTCCTTGGTTTTCGCTCCTGATTGCTGTGTTCCTGAGTTCCTGCGCAAGCGAGCCAGCATCCACGACGACGACGACAACGACCCGTGAGACGACGGTCCAGCCTGCGACGACGACGCAAAGCACCACGACCCGTTACTGATTGGAAGTTTTCTTCCCGCGACGAGAAAAGGGCACGCGACCGCGTGCCCTTACTTCTTTTGAGGTTTTTCCGGCTTTTCGGGAGTCGGAGCTTCGGCGGTCTGGGCTTCTTCTTCTTCCGCTTGGCTGACCACCGGCGCGATCGCCTGCAATTTTTCTCCCTTGCGAAGGTCCATTAATTTTACGCCCATGGTATTGCGCCCGGTTTCCCGGATCTCTTTGACCCGAGTTCGGACCATTTGGCCCTTGGTTGTAATCAACATCATCTCGTCGGTGTCGCGCACGGTCAGAGCGCCAACGACATCCCCGGTCTTGGTTCCGGTTTTCATGGTGATGATGCCTTTGCCGCCGCGCTTTTGTTTGCGGTAATCATCGAACGGCGTGCGTTTGCCGATGCCGTTTTCGCCGGCAACAAGAAGCGTTGCGTTTGGATCGACAATCGCAATCGCGATCACCCGATCTTTCTTGTCCGGACGAATTCCCCAGACGCCAACCGTGTTTCGACCCTGATCTCGCAGTTGTTCCTCATGAAAACGGAGACTCATTCCTTCTTTCGTGATCAAGACGAGCTCGTTGTTTCCGCTCGTCAGTTTGGCGTCAATCAACCGGTCGCCTTTTTCGATTTGGATGGCGATGATGCCGCCTTTCCGAACGTTTCGATAATCGGAAAGGTTCGATTTCTTGACGATGCCCGATTGTGTCGCAAAAACGACGTGGAGATTTTCATCCCAGGTTTGATCGACCGCATTCGGGCCAACGCCGGATTTTTTCGATTGGATTCGAATCGTGGCGGCGATTTTTTCTTCCGGTCGCAACTGAAGAATGTTGGCAATCGATCGGCCTTTAGCCGCGCGTCCCATCTCCGGAATCTCGTAAACTTTTTCGACGTAGGCGCGTCCAGATTCCGTGAAAAACATCAGATAGTCGTGCGTCGTGGCGGTGAAAAGATGCTCGACGAAATCGCCTTCCTCTTCCTCGGTCGCGCCTTCGCGCGTGGACATGCCGATCACGCCCTTACCGCCGCGGCGCTGCGCGCGAAAGGCGCTCACAGCTGTGCGCTTGATGAAACCGCCGTGGGTGATGCTGATGATGCAGCCTTCGTTGGCGATGAGATCCTCCATGTTGATCTCACCTTCATCGACCGCGAATTGCGTCAAGCGTGGCGAACCGTGTTTGTCGCGAAGTTCCCGCAGCTCCTTTTTGACGATAGTGAAAACGCGCTGCTCCTTGGCGAGAATGTCGCGCAAATCCTGAATTGTCTTGATCAGTTCCTTATATTCTTTGTCGATCTTGTCCCGTTCGAGACCGGTCAATTGATACAAACGAAGATCGAGAATCTGATTGGCCTGGTGTTCGCTGAAGGCGTAGCGGCCTTCCGTCAGGCGCGCGGGATTGCGGATGAGAATGCCGATCTGCTCGACCTGCTTTTTGGTAAACTCGAACGCGAGGAGCTTGATTCGGGCCTCATCGCGATTGGCCGATCCGCGAATGATGCGGATGAATTCGTCGAGGTTGGCGAGCGCGATGAGATAACCTTCGAGGGTTTCGGCGCGTTCTTCGGCTTTGCGCAATTCGAAGCGGGTCCGTCGCAATATCACTTCGCGGCGATGCTCGATGTAAGCGGCGTTGGCTTCCTTGAGCGAAAGCAGTTTCGGCCGGCCGTGATCGATCGCCAGCATGATGACCGCGAACGAGCTTTCCATCGCGGTGTGCTTGTAGAGATTGTTGATGACGATCTTGGGATTGGCGTCGCGCTTGAGCTCGATTACCACCCGTGTGTTTTCGTCCGATTCGTCGCGGACCGCGGTGATCTCGCTCAGAACTTTCTCATTCACCAAATCGGCGATGCGCTCGACCAGCGTCGCGCGGTTCACGTTGAACGGGATCTCGGTGATGACGATCTGTTCTTTGCCACCTTTGATTTCTTCAACGCCCGCTTTGCCCCGCACTTTCATGCTCCCGCGGCCGGTCGCTAGATATTGTTTGACCCCGCTGACGCCGCAGATCGCGCAGCCGGTCGGGAAATCTGGCCCCTTCACGTGCTTCATCAAACCCTCGAGCGTGATGTCGGGATCGTCGATCTGCGCGCAAATGCCGTCGATTACTTCGACCAGATTGTGCGGCGGAATGTTCGTTGCCATTCCAACCGCGATGCCGGTGCCGCCGTTGACAAGAAGGTTCGGAAATGCCGCTGGGAAAACGGTTGGTTCGGTCCGCGTCTCGTCGTAGTTCGGAACGAAATCCACCGTGTCCTTGTCCATGTCGACCATGAGCGCGGCGCCGAGATGGGTCATGCGCGCCTCGGTGTAACGCATCGCAGCCGGCGGATCGCCTTCGACCGATCCGAAATTGCCCTGACCGTCCACCAACGGCTCGCGCATCGCCCAAGCCTGCGCCATGTGGACGAGGGTGGGGTAGATCACTGCTTCGCCGTGGGGGTGATAGTTACCGCTCGTGTCGCCGCAAATTTTCGCGCATTTCCGATGTTGCCGGCCCGGGAAGAGCGACAGATCGTGCATCGCGTAGAGAATTCTGCGCTGCGATGGTTTCAGACCATCTCGCGCATCGGGCAAAGCGCGAGAAATGATAACCGACATCGAATAGTCGAGGAACGACCTCGACACCTCGTCGGCCACATTTACTGGATCAACTTTTTCGTTCGCGTTATACACCGGAGTTAATGACGAAGGACGAATGACGAATGACGAAGCAACAGCGAGCAGTTTCGATTAACAATAATTCCTTCGGCATTCGACATTTGTGTTTCGTCATTTAAACGTCCAGATTTCGGACGTTTAATGCGTTGTCCTCGATGAATTGCCGGCGCGGCTCGACCACGTCGCCCATCAGGATCGTAAACATTTTGTCGGCATCGACCGCGTTGTCGTCATTCAAATCGACTTTGAGCAGTTTACGTTTCTCGGGATTCATCGTCGTCTCGAATAATTCTTTCGCGTTCATTTCGCCGAGACCTTTGAACCGTTTGATCTGCACGCCGCGGCGTCCGATTTCCAAAATCTTCTCCAGAATTTCAGGAATGGAGAAAAGCGGATGCGAAACGGCTTTTTCGCCTTCGCCTTCGATCAATTCAAAAATCGGGCGATCGCTTGCCGCGTAGTGATCGACTTTCAAACCTTTGCGCGCCAGCTCCGCGATGATTTTCTGGATCGCCGCCGATTCATGGAGCTCGACCAGCTTGGCGCGGCGACGAACGCCGTTGGTTTTCGCCGTCGGCGCGTGAATATCTCCCAGCGGCAACAGTTCCTGCTCCATCTGGGTGTCGAACAAATTGAGATCGAGGTTCGACTCATGAAATTTCCGGACTGCTTTCTCGTCGTGAAAATAGTGGACGATTTCGTCATTCCCCTCCCGGACTTTTACGAGATAGGCGGGGAGCTTGCCGGACTTGGAAATGCGCTCCTCCAGATAAGCCTCGAAATCGCCACCGTGGCGTCGAACCACCTCGCTTAGCTTCGCCAATTTTTCGAGCGATTCGAGAATGTCCTTCAGTTGCGCTGCCGTGACCTCCTTGCTGTCGGCGAGATTCTTCACTTTCACGTCTTCGGCGCCGAGAGAGATCAAGATTTTGTTTAACTGCACGTCGTCATCGACGTATTCCTCGCGTTTCTTGCGTTTGATTTGGTAGAGCGGCGGCTGGGCGATGTAAATTTTGCCGGCACGGACAAGCTCAGTCATTTGCCGGAAGAAAAACGTGAGCAGCAGCGTCCGAATATGCGATCCGTCCACGTCGGCATCCGTCATGATGATGATCCGGCCGTAACGCAACTTCGACATGTCGAAGCGGCCTTCGTCTTTGCCGTTGCCGTCCTCCTTCGGTTTGCCGATTCCAGTGCCAATCGCGGTAATCATCGATTGGATCTCGGTGTTCTTGAGAAATTGATCTTCGCGCGCTTTCTCAACGTTGATCAGCTTGCCGCGAATCGGCAGAATCGCCTGGTAACGCCGATCGCGCCCTTGTTTCGCGGAGCCGCCGGCCGAATCGCCCTCGACAATATAAAGCTCGGTCAATTCCGGATCGCGCTCCGAGCAATCGGCCAATTTTCCCGGCAACCCACCGCCAGTGAGCGCACCTTTACGAATCGTTTCGCGCGCTTTGCGTGCTGCTTCACGTGCGCGCGCGGCCGTCAGAATTTTTTCGAAAATGCGCCGCGCGATCGGCGGGTTCTTGTCGAAGAAAGTCATCAAACCCTCGTAAACCGCGGAGTTGACGATGCCGTCGATCTCGGTGTTCACAAGTTTCACCTTGGTTTGCGATTCGAACCGCGGGTTGGGCAATTTGATGCTGAGCACGCAGATCAAACCTTCCCGGACGTCATCGCCAGAAATGGATGGGTCCTTTTCTTTCAAGAGCTGATTCTGCTTCGAGTATTGATTGACTGCTTTGGTCAGCGCCGTCCGAAATCCAGTAAGATGCGTACCGCCGTCCGGATTCGGAATTGAATTGGCGAACGGCAAAATCTGATCGTTGTAGGTGTCGTTATATTGCAGGACAACATCGACAAACACTTCGTCGCGCTGCCGCGAAATCACGATCGGCTTCGGATGCAGGACTTGTTTGTTTTCGCCGAGCTGCTTTACGAATTCCTCGATGCCGTGCTTGTAGAGAAATGTTTCCTTTTTTGGGGAATCGCCGCGCTCGTCGGTGAGATTGATCTCAAGGCCGGGATTTAAGAACGCGAGCTCGCGCAACCGCGTTGCCAATCGCTCAAATTTAAATTCCGTGGTGATCGTGAAGATTGTCGGATCAGGCAGGAACGTGATCAGTGTGCCGGTGGTCTTCTTCCCTTTGACCTCGCCGATGACTTCCAGCTTCTTGGTCGTTTTTCCCTGGGCAAAGGCCATGTGATAGACCTTGCCGTCGCGCGAAACTTCTACCTTGAACCATTCCGAAAGCGCATTAGTGCATTTCGCGCCGACGCCATGCAGACCGCCGGAATATTTGTAAGCGCCTTGCCCGAATTTTCCGCCCGCGTGCAGGTTAGTCAGCACCAGCTCGACGGCCGGCATTTTCCATTTCGGATGAATATCGACCGGAATACCGCGGCCATTGTCGCGAACCGAAACACTGCCATCGACGTGAACCTCTAGGTCGATCTTGTCGCAAAATCCGGCGAGATGTTCGTCGATCGAATTGTCGAGAACTTCGAACACCATGTGGTGCAGGCCGCGCTCGTCCGGGTCGCCGATGTACATGCCGGGGCGCTTCCGGACCGCTTCCAAACCTTCCAGCTTGTCGATCTGAGCGGCGTCGTATTTTTGGAGTTTATTAACCGTTGAAAGCTCGCGCTGGCGATTTCTTTCGATGGATTTTTCGTCGTCTGGATCGACGGAGACGGCGGCTCGAGCTGGCATCGTAAGAAGGTAGCGAAAATGCCTCAAGAAACAACTATTAATCTCGTGCTATCAAGAGACTTATTTCCGCTAGCGGTAGGAGGCTCGGGCCCTCCAAAGCCCACGGTATTGTGGTCGCCGATTCCCAGTTATTCACAGGTTTTTTTGTCCCCTTGACCAGTCTCTTTTACGCTTCGAAAATGGGGCTCTCAATGCGCCTCCAAACCCTGGCCGAAGGTCGCTGGATCCTTGCGATTTTATTTTTTCTCGCGCTTGCCAGCTGGTTCTTCAGCGCTTGGTTGTCCCTGCTTTTTCTGCTCCTGATCTTCTACACGCTTTTCTTTTTTCGCGATCCAGATCGAAAAATTCCAGCTGATCCGAACGCGGTGGTCGCGGCAGCCGACGGCGTCATCAAAGATATTTGCGAAGTCGAGGAAACCGAGGTTTTGAAAGCGAAAATGCTTCGCGTCGGGATCTTCTTGTCGATCTTCGACGTGCATACCAATCGCGCGCCGGTGGATGGGCGTATCATCTACCGCCAACGTCGGACAGGACTTTGCCTCGACGCGCGTAGTCCTCATTGCTCGGAAAAGAATGAAGCGATGACGTGGGCGTTCGAAAATCCGCGGGCGACGCTCGTGGTCAGGCAGCTAACCGGTGCCGTCGCTCGGCGTATTGTGGCCTGGGCGGATGCAGGCGACGAACTTAGGAAGGGCGAGCGTTTTGGAATGATTCGCTTTGGCTCTCGAACGGAAGTATACTTGCCCCTCACGGCCAGCGTGCAGGTGAAAGTGGGCGAGCACGTGACCGGTGGGTCGACAATTATCGCGCGCCTCCCCGATTCATGAACGAACATCCATCCAAAATTTATCTCCTGCCGAATTTAATGACGGCCGGAAACTTGTTTTGTGGCTTCACCGCCACGCTCAAGATTTTGGAAGGCGCGCTTTTGCAAAGCACGAACGCGGATGCCGCGGCCGATCGCTTTCATGAAGCGATCTGGTTCATTCTCGGCGCTTTCGTTTTCGATTTTCTGGACGGGCGGCTGGCGCGTCTGGGAGGGCACGAAAGCTCCTTCGGTCGCGAATTTGATTCGCTGGCCGACGTCGTTTCGTTCGGCGTCGCACCCGCGCTTTTGGTTTACCGGATTGTGCTTCAGGAATTTCGAACCGCCTGCTGGATCATCGCGTTGATTTATCTCGCGTGCGGTGCGCTGCGTCTCGCCCGCTTCAACACCGCGTCGGCGAATCACGAACGAGAATCCACCATCAACGGCGGGAAGAATTTCACGGGCTTCCCGATTCCCGCTGCTGCCGGCTTGATTGCGTCGATCACGTTATTTTTGCTCTGGTTGGCTGAAGGCGAGCACCATCTCGGCAAATGGAAATTCGTTTTGCCGCCCCTCCTACTCTTCCTTTCCTTCATGATGTTCAGCCGTTTCCAGTACCCCAGTTTCAAGGCGATCAATTGGAAAACGAAAAAATCCATTCCGCGATTTCTGATTATTTTCCTCGTCCTCATCTTTACGGCGATGAATTACGAATGGATGCCAGCTGTCCTGTTTCTCGCATATCTGCTTTACGGATTTCTGCGGCCGTGGCTGTCGCGCGAATGGCAGCGCGAAATTGAGGAAGAGATCGGCGAAGAAGGCTCCGAAGATCCGACCGAGCAGGCCTCGTAAGATCGACAGTTACTTGTTCAATCGCGCGAGAATTTCCGGGTCGCGGACATCTGCCCATTCGCCCGTCAGCTCGGGTGCTTGTACTTTCTTTCCAGATTGTGCGAGTTCGCGAATCGCGTCTGTCAGTTCGTATTCGCCGCGCGGCGATGGTTTCAATCTTGCAGTAAAATCAAAAATGCTCGGTCGAAAAGCATAAAGACCGGCGTTGTACCACGGACTTGTCGCTTCGCCCGGTTTTGATTTCTCGCGAAGATCGACAAGCTCCATGCGTTCGTTCAGAAAAACCGCGCCGCCTTTACTCACATCTTCGCCGCGCGTCACGCTGATAAGTGCTTCAACGTCGTCCGCAAGATCGACAATGCGTTTGTAATTCGCGGGATCGACCAAAATATCTCCGTAAGCGAGAACAAATGAAGAATCGCCCACGAAATTTCGGGAAAGATCGACAACGCGCCCGGTCCCGTCTTGCGTGACCTGCGTCGCGTATTGGATGTCGATCTTATAGCGCGACCCGTCGCCGAAAAAATTCTGCACGGCCTCAGCGCGGTAGCCGATGATAATTAGAAACCTCCGAACACCGGCATCGCGCAAACCTTCAACGATATGTTGCAGAACCGGTTTGCCGCGCACCTCGATCATCGGCTTCGGTAACTCGGCGGTCAGTTCGCGCATCCGCGTGCCGCGACCGGCCGCCAGTACAACTGCCTGGTCGATCTTGGTCATTTTATCAGTCGGAATGACGGAGCGCGGTTTAAATTGAAACTCCACGCGTGCTCGCTGAGAGTCCCGCCGATGGCTGCTCTCCAATTCCTCAGCAAATATCGCGAGACCGGATTACTTTTGCTTCGTGCCAGTCTCGGTTTGATATTCATCATTCTAATCGCACCGATTTTGTGGAGCGGCCAGGGGAGCTGGGAGCATTTCGGATCGGCCGTGCGCCATCTCGATTTTCATTCGCACTACAAGTTTTGGGGATTCGTCGGCGCAATTGTCGGCTGCGCCGGCGCTGTGCTGATGATTCTCGGTTTATTTTTTCGAATCGGGGTGCTTTTTGCGCTCGTGGTCACGCTCGTTCACCTGGTCGCGGTCTGGCGCAGCCGCGGAGAATTTCTTGTTCGCTTGCCGGCGTTCGAGATGTCGATCTTACTTATCAGTTTACTTTTCATCGGCCCCGGCAAATACAGCGTCGACCAAAATTAAGAAGACGTCGTTTCTTTGGGCGACTCCGTTTTAGATGGCGTGATAATCAGCCCGGGCAAATTCGCCTGTTTGATCATATCGCTGACTTTCGCCACGTCCTGAGATTTGATCTGCGACCATTTTGCCAATTGCTCATCGAGCTGTTTGCTTAGGGTTTGAAAAACCTCCAGCTGCGGTTTGGTCGGCTCCGTCGAATCGCCAGCGTCAATGTAATGACTGAACGAATCAAAGCGTTCGTTCAACATGCTCGGGAACGCGAGATTTCCTTCCGATCCTTTCATGTTTACCTGAATCAGCTCCTTTTCGACGTCGGACATTTTGTGATCGAGATCGTCCGCCGCCGTGAGCGTTGGTTTCAGTTTTTCGTCATCTCCGAATCGCGTGTGGAGATTTTTGATCTGCCCTTTGACCTCACGAATCTCGTTGATTGCCTGGTGCAACTGCGAAATGCGATCATTTACTTGGGTTGCGAGCGCGAATTGTTTTTGCAACGCCGGCTCCGAGCCTTTGTTGCGCGGATCGATCACTACTTTCAACGGCACGGTCTGCGATTTGCCCGCGACCGTCATTTTCACCTGATAATCACCGGGCAAAGCGAGTGGACCCTTCGGACCGGTTCCGCTGTAGAAGGCGCCAGGAGTTTGCACCGGGTCATTGTAGCGCAAATCCCACGCGAACCGGCTCATTCCTTCATTCGCGGGAATTGTTTTCACGCGTTCGACCCGGTCGGGCCATTCCGGCGGCTGTTCGCCTTCTTTTTTCTCCTTATTCGAGAGATGCCGCACGACCTTTCCCTGCCCATTGAGAACATCAAGCGTCACTTCATCTTTCGGCGCGGTCTTGAGATAATAGTCGATCATCGCGCCCGCGGGCGGGTTGTCGCCGACTGGCTGGCGTTTGTCGAATTCCTCCGGGTAATGCAAACGCAACGCGGTTTCCGGTTGATAAAGAATGAAATCTGAATTGGCCGATTGCGCGCTCAACTGCCGAAGCGGCGTAAGATTGTCCAGCACCCAAAACGCTCGGCCGTGAGTTCCGACTACCAGATCGTCGTCTTTGACGACTAAGTCGTGAACTGGCGAGCGCGGCAGATTCAACTGCAACGGCTGCCAGTGCGCACCGGAATCAAACGAAACGTAAACGCCCAGCTCGGAGCCGGCATAAAGCAGTCCGGCCTTCTTCGGATCCTCACGCACTGCGTGCACGAACGCGCCATCCGGAATTCCGTTAACGATCGACGTCCAGGTCTTGCCGAGATCGGCCGTCTTAAAAATGTAAGGCTTGAAATCGTCCAGCTTGTGTCGATCGATCGCGGCATAAGCGGTCTTGCCGTCGTGCGGCGACGCTTCGATTGAATCGACCGTGCTCCATTCCGGCATTTTCGGACTGACATTGGTCCAGTGCGCGCCGTCATCCGTGCTGACATGAATCAGTCCGTCGTCTGATCCAGCCCAAAGCGTTCCTTTGTCCACCGGCGACTCAGTTAACGCAAAGATCGTGTCATAATATTCGACCGACGTGATGTCGTTCGTTAGCGGACCGCCGCTCGGTTGCTGCTTCGTCTTGTCGTTGCGCGTCAGATCTTCGCTGATCTTTGTCCAACTCTGGCCGTGATCCGCCGATTTAAAAACGCATTCCGCTGCGGTGTAGATGACATCCGGATTGTGCGGCGAAAGCAGGAGCGGAGACACCCATTGGAAGCGATGCGCCAGATCCACCGCGCCGCGCCCGGAATTGTCCAGGGGTAGCGGACTGATGTCCTGGTCGTCTTCCCTGGTTTTATTGTAGCGCGCGATATAGCCCTCGCTGTTCGAATAAATGATGTGCCAATCGCGCGGGTCGGGAATCACGAACCCGCACTCGCCGCCTCCGGCCGGATACCAATCCTCGCGGCCGATCACGCCCGAGTCAGTCCGGCTCGCGATGCAAACGTTCGAGTTGTCCTGTTGTGCGCCATAAATGTGATACGGAAATGCGTTGTCGACCGCAACGTGATAGAACTGCGCCGTCGGCTGGTTGTTTTGCGTGGTCCAGCTTTTTCCGCCGTCGATCGAAATGCTCGCTCCGCCGTCGTTTGCGTTGCCGATGCGATTCGGGTTTTGCGGATCGATCCAAAGACCGTGGTGATCGCCGTGGCGCGCCGGAAGCAGATTAAATGCTTTGCCGCCGTCGACTGATTTGAAGGCGCCCGTGTTTAAAAGATAAACCGTGTCCGCCGATTTCGGGTCGGCGTAAACTTTGCTGAAGTACCATGCGCGCTGGCGAAAGCGGCCATCATCATTCACCCGGGTCCATTTTTGGCCGGCATCATCCGAGCGAAACAAGCCGCCTTCTTTCGCTTCGATGATTGCATAAACGCGATTCGAATCCGCACCCGAGACCGCCACGCCAATTTTCCCCAAAATTCCTTCCGGAAGACCGTTTCCTTCCAGATGTTTCCAAGTCGCGCCGTTATCTTCCGAGCGATACAACCCGCTGCCCGCTCCTCCGCTCGAAAAAAACCACGGCTGGCGTCGCGCCTGCCAGAGCGACGCAAAAACAATGTTCGGATTATGTGGATCGAACACCACATCGATCCCGCCCGTGTTTTCGTCTTTACTCAAAACTTTCGTCCACGTTTTGCCGCCGTCGGCGGTCCGAAAGATTCCGCGCTCCTGATTTGGACCGAACGCGTGTCCGAGGGCAGCCACCAAAACCACGTCGGCATTTCTTGGATCGACAATCAATGCGCCGAGTTGGCGACTGTCTTTGAGTCCGATATTTTTCCAGGTCTTGCCGGCGTCGATGGATTTGTAAACGCCGATTCCATAAGTCGTGTTGCCGCGAATTGCTGCTTCACCAGTTCCAACGTAGACGACATTGTGATCCGACGGAGCGACCGCGATCGCGCCGATGGACGAAATATCTTCTTTGTCGAAAAGGGGCGTCCAATTCTGGCCGCCATCGGTCGTTTTCCAAACTCCGCCCGCAACTGCGCCGAAATAATAGGTGTCCGGTTCGCCGGGAACGCCTTCAATCGCGAGGGCGCGACCGCCGCGGAACGGTCCGATTTGTCGCCATTGCATTCCACTAAAAAGTTTTTCGTCGATCGCGCCTGGCGGAACTGGCTTTGGCGTCGCCATTGGCGATTTCGTGGGCGACGGTGTTTGGCCGCCTTCTTTCGGCGGCGGAGTAACCGCAAAGGTGTTGAAACAAACGGAAAACAGCGCCGCCGAGAACAGAAAACGCAAAGTGGACGAAATCATCCGCTTAAGGTGAAAAGCTTGCCGCGCTCTTCAACTGGAATCGCGCAAACAGATCAGCGCCCGGTTGCGCGCACGGCCAGAATGTAGGCGATAACGGCATCGCGCTCCGCGGGCTTCAAACTCGCGCGACGCGACATACTGTTCACAATCTCGATCCAATCTTTTGTCGTGTAACGCCACATCGCCGGAAGCGTGTGGCATTCAATGCAGCGATGAACAAAAAGTGTGCGGCCTTCGTGCAGCTTCGCCAGGCTTGTCGTGTTTGCCCGCCGTGGAGGGAGCGAAGGCCTGCCCCGAGCGTCAGTCGAATGGGTCGAAGGATCGACATCTTGCCTTCGCGAATTCGCCGACACCATTTTCGCTGTAACTGGCGGAACGTAATTGGTCGATTCGCAGCTCGCTAATTGCGAGATACTAATCAGTGACAAAGTCAGAACTAGTCGCGGCACCCTCGCCAGTCGCTTCGCGTCTTCCTCTCCCTCAGGCTGAGGGAGAGGATTGAGGTGAGGGTTCGTCATTATCCGCATTTTAAAAACCAAGCCCGAAAATCGTGCGCAATTGAAAATCCGCCTCATCCGGTGTGTCGGTGGCTTGGGCGAGAGCGGTGACAGTTACAAACCAGCTTTGGTGACGATACGAAATGTTCGGGCCGGCAAAAACATTTCTGATTTTTTCGTCGTCACGCCAATCCGGGAACACAAACTCGTGCAAAAATTCGATTCCGATCGAAAGTCGCGGCGAGATTTCATAACTCGCGCCGACTGCCTCCTGCAATTCGCCGTTTTGTTCTTCCAGTCCTTTTTCTTTCCATTCGGCTTCCAGGGTCGCGTTGTAATCCAGAATCCAGCGTCCAAAATTCTTTTGCGCGATCAATTTCGATTCTGATTCGAAATGCTGGCGCGAAACGCTGATCTCCTGGTAAAGCGAAATGCCGACGGGATCGACGACCGGGTTCGACAAGTTGTAGATCAGCTCTACCGCGCCACCGTTGTACTCAAATCCGCCGTCGCTGTGATGGCTCCAATCGAGCGGATAAATTCCAAGTTGGAGCCGGTCAGTGATTCCAACTTCGATTTCTTCGCGAATAAACACGTCGTTCCAACCGGCGCCGTGCGCCCACGTCACTGTGTTCTCGAGCTCAATACTGCCCGGCGGGGCTGTTGGCGCTTCATATAAATAAGTAAAATGGCGGACTCCAGCGAAAGCGCACATCGCCGGCAACGCCAGGAATAAAGTCGATAGCGTCAATTTTTTCATCGAAGGAGCGGCGCGTTTTAAGTCCTGTAGGGGAAGCCGTTGGCTTCCCGATTCACCGAGATGGGACGCTAACAGCGTCCCCTACAGTATTGTTTCATTCGCGTCAGTGAACGGGCTGCAGTTCTTCGGCGACTGCCTCGCGTGCTTCGGCTTTCGCCTCTCGAACAGGCTCTTCGATCGCCGGTCTCCCGCCAAAATGGCGGGCTGCATAGTACGATCCGATCACCAAGACAGCGGCGATGAATTGCGCGATCAGGGTTTCGTAAGTCGGGAACACCGAGAACCACATTCCCATCCAGCGCGGGATCATCGGAACGAGCGACGCAATCGGCGTGGTCGAGATCCAATGTGCGAGCTGCATCTCCTGCGCTTGTTCGCCAACCATCACCAGCAACACCACGCCGAGTAGAATGCCGGTTGTGATAAGCATTTTGCGATAAGGAAGCTTTTGCTGCAGGACAAACGTCAACACCGCCACGATTCCGGAGAGCGCTATTCCGAGAAGAGCGCCTTTCAATACCACGCCGCCGCCGAGCCGGAGATTGTAGCTCTGCAAAAACAGAACGACTTCAAATCCTTCGCGGTAAAGGGAAGTGAATCCGAGAAGGATCAATCCCCAGAGCAACGAGCGTTTCGCAATTTCGTGGCCGTTTTCGAGCAGCGCTTTGCGACGGCGATTGTGCGCGCGGATCCAACCGCCCCAATAAATTTTGTGGAAGAACCAATTCATAATCACGAGCAGCACCACGACGGCAAGAAGTCCGGTCGCGGCTTGCAAATCGAGTGCGCGCATGTTGTCGCTCAGTGAATCGACAATGCGCACCGCGATGAACCACGTGATCAGTGTTGCACCGAACGCGACGCCGGCGCCAACCGCCACCGGCTTTCGATGCGCGCGTTTCGCGCCGGTCATGCTGGCGGTGATCGCCGCCAGCACGAGGATGCATTCGAGTCCTTCACGAAAAACAAGAATACCGATATCGAGAAACGCGACCGTCGGACTCGTGTTCGGTTGGGTCGGATCCGGCGCGCCGTGCGCGGTGATTCCTTGCCACACCATCATCGCGACGACCCCGATCGCAGCCGTGAAAATACCGATCCCAAAAATGACACGCCACGAACGATCGACCTGGCGCAAAGCAGTCGCACTCACAGGTAAATCCTAACACAGTCGTAACCTGGCTGCTGCCGGTCGGTTGCGTTTTTTTAGCGGCGATTTGCGCCACTCAGATTCCCCACGAAGGACACGAAGCACACAGAGTTTTCGACAGAATTAACAGAATGAACCGAATAGGCAGTCCGGAATTCTGAAGATTCTGTCCATTCTGTCTAGTCTTACTCTGCGACCTCCGCGATCTCCGCGGTTACGGCCCAATCGTACCGAACAAATTAGCTTCAATATCAATTCCAACGAAGATTACACGTCGTAGTACATCGAGAACTCGTACGGATGCGGCCTCAGCCGCAGCGCGTCGTATTCTTTTTGTTTCATGTCGATCCAGTTGGCGATGAAGTCGGCGTTGAAGACGTCGCCGCGGAGCAGGAAGGAATGATCGGCCTGGAGCGCTTCGATCGCGCCGCGGAGTGAATCGGGCACGCTCGCGATCTGCGCGAGTTCTTCCGGCGGCAGATCGTAGAGATTTTTGTCGAGCGGATCGCCGGGATCGAGGCGGTTCTGGATTCCATCGAGGCCAGCGAGCAAGAGCGCCGAGAATGCGAGATATGGATTCGCTGCCGCATCGGGCGTGCGGAATTCGATCCGTTTTGCTTTCGGACTCGGCGAATAAGTCGGAATCCGGATCGCAGCGGAACGATTGCGCGCGGAGTACGCGAGATTGACCGGCGCTTCGAATCCGGGCACGAGCCGTTTGTAACTGTTGGTAGTTGGATTCGTCAGGCAGGTGAGCGCGGGCGCGTGTTTTAGAATGCCACCGATGAAAAACAACGCCAGGTCGCTCAGTCCGGCGTAGCCGTTGCCGGCGAAGAGCGGTTTGTCGCCGTTCCAAAGCGAGATGTGGGTGTGCATGCCCGAGCCGTTGTCGGCGAAGAGCGGCTTCGGCATGAACGTGACCGTCTTATTGTGCTTCTTGGCGACGTTGCGCAGGATGTATTTGTAATATTGCAGGTTGTCGCCCATGCGCTTGAGCGGCGCGTAGCGAATGTCGATCTCGGCCTGGCCGGCGGTCGCGACTTCATGATGCTGGCGCTCGATTGGAACGCCGGCGCGCTCGAGCTCGATGCACATTTCGTTGCGAATGTCCTGCAACGAATCCATCGGCGAGACCGGGAAATAACCTTCCTTCGGTCGAATCTTGTAACCGAGGTTGGGAAATTCTTCGCGTGGGCTGTTCCAATGCCCCTCGATGCTATCGACGCGGTGCATTGACGAATTGCCGTCGTAACTGAATCGGACATCATCAAAGATAAAGAACTCCGCTTCCGGTCCGAAGAAGGCGGTGTCGGCAATTCCGGTGCTCTTTAAATAAGCTTCCGCCTTTTCGGCGACGCCGCGCGGGTCGCGGTCGTACGGCTCACGCGTGATCGGATCGACGATGGTGCAAATCAAACTCAGGGTCGGCTCGGCGTTGAAGATGTCGATCCAAGCGGTCGTCGGATCGGGAATAACGAGCATGTCGGAAGCGTTGATGACTCTCCAACCGCGGATGCTCGAGCCGTCGAACCCGAGGCCGTCGGTAAAAATTTCTTCGTCGTATTCGGTGAGAGTGGTGGTGAAATGCTGCCAGGTGCCGAGCAAGTCGGTGAACTTGAAGTCGATCAATTTCACGTCGTTGTCTTTGATCATTTTACTGACGTCGGATGCAGTTTTGTCTTTGGCCATTGGGTGTTGAGGAGTTGGGTAGTTAGTTGTTGAAGAATTGTGAATATCCGGGCGGGTTATTCACAAAAACCGCTGAAAACAAAAAGAGCCGAGACAACCCATTTGGCAATGGGCTGAATGCGGCTCGCGTAATCACACTGCTTTTTCGCCGATCTCTTCCGTGCGAATGCGAATCGCGTGTTCGACTGGAAGCACAAAAACTTTTCCGTCACCGATCTTGCCGGTCTTGGCCGCGCCCACGACGGCGGCGACAGCCTTCTCCACCATGTCGTCCGCGAGCACGACTTCCACTTTCACTTTGGGTAGAAAATCGACCGTGTACTCGCTGCCACGATAGATTTCAGTGTGGCCTTTCTGGCGGCCGAATCCTTTCACTTCAGTTACGGTCATGCCTTCAATGCCCAGCTCGGCCAGGGCTTCCTTGACCTCCTCGAGCTTGAACGGCTTGATGATCGCTTCCAGTTTTTTCATGTCGATCTAATCGCGTTCGCTTCATTCGAAGCCGAGCGCGGCACGCGCTTCCTTACCAACGCGATGTTGCGATTGCAAACAAGAAATTTTCGCAATCATGCACGGAAATTTTTTGCGAAATTTTGCGGCTGTCTATACTAAGTTGATGCCGCGCGATTCGTTCGTTCACCTCCACCTTCACACCGAATACTCGCTGCTCGACGGTGCGGTGCGAATGAAGGAGCTGATGCAAAAAGCGGTCGAATTCGGCATGCCAGCCGTAGCGGTGACCGACCACGGCAATCTATTCGGGGCGATCGAATTTTATCAGGAAGCAACGCGCGCCGGGATCAAGCCGATCATTGGTTGCGAGGCTTACGTCGCGCCGCGCTCGCATAAGGAGAAGGCGAGCTCGCTGCGGGAAGCGGCTTATCATTTCACTTTGCTGGCGCAAAACGACAACGGTTACCGCAACCTTGTCAAACTGATCTCGACCGCCCATCTCGATGGATTTCATTACCGGCCGAGGATCGACAAAGAGTTGCTGGCCCAACATTCGGCGGGGCTGATCGGGCTGAGCGGATGTCTCGCAGGCGAGGTGAACTCAGCGATTCAGTCGGACAACATCGACAAGGCGAAGCAAGCCGCCGCCGAATACCGTGACATTCTGGGCCCCGAAAATTTTTTCATCGAGCTGCACGATCACGGGATGGACGAGCAACGGCGGTGCAACGCGGTGCTTCCAAAGATTGCGAAAGACCTTGGCCTCGGCCTGGCCGCGGCGAACGACGTCCATTTTTTGCGTCGTGACGATCATGACGCGCACGATGTCATGCTTTGCATCGGCACCGGGAAAATGGTGCAGGACGAAAGCCGGATGCGTTACACGCCGGAACTATATTTCAAATCGCCGGCAGAAATGCGCGAATTGTTCAAGGATTTCCCAGAAGCAATCGCTAACACACTCGCGATTGGCGAGCGCTGCAATGTGTCGATCGAATTCGGTAAATCGAAATATCCAGAATATCCGGTGCCGGAAGGACAAACACGGGAAGGTTATTTGCGCGAGCTTTGTTACAAAGGTCTGGAAGAGCGCTACGGCGAGCGCGCCAAGATCGACAATCAACTGCGCGAGCGCCTCGCTTATGAACTAGGCGTCCTCGAGAAAACGGGATTTGTCAGTTACATCCTGATCGTTTGGGATTTCATTCACTTCGCCAAAGGGCGTGGAATTCCGGTCGGACCAGGCCGCGGATCGGCCGCGGGATCGCTCATCGCTTATGTGCTCGGGGTCACCGATATCGATCCGTTGCAGTACGGGTTGCTCTTCGAACGCTTTCTCAATCCGGATCGGGTGTCGCCGCCGGACATCGATGTCGATTTTTGCGAAGCGCGCCGTGGAGAAGTCCTCGAATACGTGCGGCAAAAATACGGCGAGCGTCGCGTCGCTCAGATTATCACTTTCGGCAAATTGAAGGCGAAAAGCGTAGTGCGCGATGTCGGACGCGTGATGGGGATGAGTTATCGGGATGCGGACCGCATCGCGCGCATGATTCCGAATGAGCTCAATATCACCCTCGATTCGGCGGCGGAAAAAAATTCGGAATTGAAGCGCGCCGTCGCGACCGAGCCGCAAACGAAGCAGCTCTTCGAGTACGCAAAGATACTCGAAGGATTATCACGCAACGCTGGGGTCCACGCGGCCGGCGTTGTCATCGCCGATCGTGATTTGTCCGATTACATCCCGCTCTGCCGCGATGTGAAAGGCAACGACGTGATCAGTCAGTATCCAATGGGCCCGCTGAACGATCTCGGTCTGCTCAAGATGGATTTTCTCGGGTTGAAAACACTGACCGTAATCGAGGACACGCTGGTGTTGATCCACAAACGCGAGCCGGCGTTTTCACTCAAAGACATCCCGCTCGATGACGCGGCCTCGTTCAGTCTCTACAACCGCGGCGAAACGATTGGTTTGTTCCAGATGGAATCCGGCGGGATGACAAATTTGTCGAAACAATTCGAGGTCAAGAAGCTCGACGACATCATCGCATTGATCGCGCTTTATCGGCCGGGGCCGATGGAACTGATTCCTGAATACGTAAGAGCGAAGAAGGGAGTCACCCCGATTAAATATTTGCATCCGCTGCTGGAAGAAATCTGCGCCGACACCTACGGGGTCATGATTTACCAGGAGCAAGTGATGGCGGCAGCGAGCAAACTCGCCGGCTACTCGCTCGCGCAAGCTGATCTACTTCGCCGCGCGATGGGCAAAAAAGACAAGAAAACCATGGCGAAAGAGCGCAGCAATTTCATTGAAGGTTGCGCGCGCACTAACAAGATCCCGGGGAAAAAAGCCAACGCCATCTTCGATTTGCTCGAAAAATTTGCCGGCTACGGCTTCAACAAAAGCCACAGCGCGGCTTATGGCGTGATCAGTTATCAGACGGCCTATTTGAAGGCGCACTATCCGGTCGAGTTCATGGCCGGACTGTTGAGCAACGAAATCAACAACACCGATAAAATTTCGGTGTTCGTCGGCGAATGCAAACGAATGGGAATTTCGATTTTGCCGCCGGACATCAATAAGAGCGGTTTGAAATTTGTTCCCGAAACGCAGGACGGCAAGATGGCGATTCGCTACGGACTGGCCGCGATCAAAAACGTTGGCGAAGCCGCGATGGCGATGTCGATCCAGGAACGGGAGCGGGCAGGGGGTTACACTTCGCTGGAAGATTTTTGTGGAAGGATCGGAACGCGCATCGCCAATCGCAAAATGCTGGAAAGCCTGGTTAAGGCCGGCGCATTTGATTTTGTTGGACGCGACCGCGCGGAACTTTTTGCCTGCATCGACGAATCACTTTCCTGTGCCGCCGCAGCGCAGCGCGATCGCACCGTCGGACAAGTTTCATTGTTCGACGAAGCGACCCATGCCGCGACGACCAAAAAGCGCGTCGTGACGCCGTGGGGCGATCACGAAAGGCTCTCTTACGAAAAAGAGCTCCTTGGATTTTATGTGAGCGGACATCCGCTCGACGCTTATGCCGATCTCCTCGCGACGAAAAATTATCAACCAATTGGTTCGTTAGGCAATCTGGACGACCGCTCGCAGTTCAGAATCGGCGGTGCGATTGTTCAAGTTGAAAAAAAATTCACGCGCAGAGAGGGCAAACCATTCGCGGTGGTGTGGGTCGAAGATCAGACTGGCGCGCTCGAGGTCGTGGTCTGGAACGACGTCTACATTACAGTTTCGGAAATTCTCGTCCCCGGTCGAGTGGTGGAAGTACGCGGAACAATCGACACCCGCGGCGATTTGCTGCGCGCGACCGCGCAAAAAATAAAAGTGCCGAGCGCGGACAAACCAAACGGCGCATCGAACGGGATTGAAAGATCGACATCCGCCGAAAGTGAGCCGGCCGTGCTCCTGCAGTTTTCGCCGGCGACGACGACTGAAGAATTGCGCGAAGTGCGCGAACTTCTGGCCAGCTCACCTGGCCACCGCCGAGTGCAACTTCTTTTCGATCGGCCCAATGGCGAACCGTTGCGTGTCGAGGCCGGCTCAGAATTGCGTGTCGAGCTGACCCGCGATTTGGAGCAGAGACTAATGCGCTGGTTGGTAACAACGAAATCCGAGCGGCGCACTGTCCCGCTCGATTCTGCGGCCTAACGGCGCCGTTTCTGTTTGCGGGCGCTGGGTGGCGAAGGTTGCGGCCGCGGAGGCACGCCGATATTAAAGGCTTCGCCTTGCGGCGTGGTCCCGGCACAGAAATGGAATTCCCTCGCCGATTGAGTAGTGATGGGCGCGACCGAGGCAGTTCCTTTTTCTTTTAACGCCACCTTCCAGTTGTCACCGAACAAGTTGCCCCGGAACTCGAGCTCTTCGATCGTTGGCGCAAGCGTGACATCGACTGGCACGATCTCGATTCGGCGCACACAATCCTGAACACTCGCGCTGGTGTCAAAAATCGGAGTCGCACTCGAAATTCTTACAACAACATCTTTGCTGTAGCGGAAATCAACTTCGCCCTTCAACGAAAGATCGACATCCTTGGTCGTGGCATTCAGGAACTCGAGCGCGCTGTGGTCGCCGCTAAAAGTCATTCGTCCACTCGCGCGGATCAGATCGAGCGGCGCATTTTGCAGGACTCCGTTGAGCAGCTGCACTTCGCCAGCGATGCCCGGATGCTCGAGGTTCTGACTGAGAGAGATCGTTCCGCTCAAGATTCCTTCATTGAAAATTGCCGGATGCAGAAATTGAGGAGCGCTGGCGAGGACGACCGCGGGAAAACGAATGGTCGCCTCCAGCGGGGACGCCAGGAATGTTTTCCAGTCCTGGCCGATTTTTAATGAAAATTTCGCCGCCAAATCGACCGGACTCGATCCGGGCAAAGTGACAACGGCCTGCGTGTCCCACGAACCGGAAGAGATTTTGGTGTTAAGCTGGACCGGAATGGCCGCTCCATTCGAGTTGGCGCCACCGAGTAAGAAATATTCGGATGCATCGCCAACCTTTGCCTCCATGCTGCCGGAGTAATTATTGTCGTGCGAGATGTCGATTTTGCCTTGCGCGCGGATGAAATCTTTTTTGCGCACCAGCTCGAACTGCTCGAGCTCGAGCGCATCGGCTTTCAGGTTAATTTTCGCCGTTAGCCGGTCGATTTGTCTCTTAAACAGGGACAACGAGTTTCCGCTGGCGGTAAGGAATCCGCCGACTTTGCGCTCCCGGGCGTTGAGCGTTCCTTCGATTGCGATCGCGCCTGCGAAATCGCGTGGGCCGGCGCCGAAAAGTTCCGCGAATTGTCCGAGATCAGTGACCTTCCCCAGGATTTGGCCGCGAAAATCGGGATTAAGCCAGTCGGCCGATTTGGATGGGATGGCGCCTTCTCCGCTCATGCTGAGTTCGTTCTGGCGCTGTTTGATGTAGAGCTGTTGAAGCTGGATCTGCCGATTGTAAAAAATTGCGCCGAGCATAATCACTTCGGCGGCGCGATTGTGCCAGCTCAGTCCGTTCAGTTCAGTCCAAACGGAAGCAGTTCCGAGCATTGGATCTCGCGGATCGCCACGAAAAGTGAAATTGCAGGCGCGCAGTGAACCGCCGAGCCGATCGGTGAATCCAAGGGCCTCGGAAGTTTGCGCGAGCGAAATGCCACTGGCGGTGCCGGCAACATTCCAGATCGAATGCTCTCCCGGCCATTCGTTGGAAATGCTTGCGCGAATTTTGCCGCCAAGAACGTCGAGATCAAATTGGAGATCGGCGCGTTCTTTTTCAAGTCGCGACAAGTCGATAGTGATGGACTGAAGATCGAGGCCACGGGCGAGATTCATCCCACCGACAGTGAGACGATCTTCCTGCCATTTAGTCGCGCCGCGCAATTGCGAAAAGGTTTGTCGCAGTAACGGCGATGTGATCGTGAATTCGCCAGCGGAGAACCGGCCGGCTTCGATTTGATTCCCGGAAATCGATGCATTACGCAGAAGGACGACGTTCGGACCGTTTTCAACTCTCAAATCGAGATGGCCGATATCGAAATTGACCGGAAGTAACGTTTGCAGCGCCGTCCAATTGAAATGCGCTGGCCGGACGCTTTGCGAGTAATCGCGGCGAATTTCAGCGCGCGCTCTTTGGATCGACAACGTCCGAACGCCGTCGCCACGGCCGGTCAGGATTTTTGCAAGACTCGGATGAAGAATCGTCTGCTCAGCGTTGAGCTCGATTTGAGTTGCAGCGCCCGGCTTACTTGTGACCCGGATGCGCACGATTGAAACAGGTCGGAGAAGGGGCGCGGAGATTTTGCCAAGCTCGATTTTCAACTGCTGACGATGCGCCTGCCAGTGCAACCACAGCCGTAGCCCATTAGAAACAACAAACGGGGCGAGGACGATTGTGCCCAGCAGCACGATCAAAGTGGCGAGCGAGATCAACAACAGACGATTTTTGGGCATCCGCGCCCACTGCTTTAACGGCAAATCCGCTGCAGGCAAAGCAGCTTCGCAAATTATCCTACTGATTGGTGACCGGCGATTCGACCCGGGCCGCGTTTGTGAAGACAAGCTTCAGAGCCTGGCGGGCGCGGATTCGTTTGGTCAATTGACGCTGCAATTCCTTTTCCGCTTCCGCGGGTAATTCTATTTCCATCGCCTGACGGCGCGCCATTTCCGGAAGCTGAGCGAGTTCATTCTCGAGATCCGCGCCGGTGATCCGGTTCCAAAGACCATTTTCGAGCCTGAGCACATCCACGTGCTTTTCCTCGATCCCGACAATTTCGGCATGCGGAAGTTGGATCAAGATTTCGTCAGGACGCACATCAACCGCCACATCCTGTCGCAAATCGAAGCCCGCTTTTACGATAAACGTTCCGCTTAACTTGATCCGTTTGGAGCTGCCGGCCCAGCTATGCAGAAATTCCCGTTTTACCTTCAACTGCCGCGTGAGGATCGCCAGTTCAGCCGTGGACGTCGCTTGATCGACCACAGTCCGGTTGTTGACCGTGATCCGCGGTTGCAAATGCGCGATGTCGATGAAAGCGGAACGCAAATCTTTTCCGAGCCGCTCCAAGTCTTCCGTACCCTGACCGATGGTGCGCGCGGGCCACGTTTCCAACCGCACGAAAATGAGAACGACTGCCGCCGTGACAATCAATACAACTAATGTCAACGCGACTGGCCAAGAGAAGCGTCCCGATGTTTCTGGCTGCAACATTGGATGTTGGATATTCGACGTTCGGCCTTGGGTGTTATCTTCAATTCAACCCCAAAAAAGTACCGCCCCCCACGCCCGATGGGCGTGAAGGGCGGCTGTTCCCCCCAGAACAATCTTCCAAATCTGGCCAGCTACTACCCGAGCTTAAACGTTGTCGCAACAAAAATTTCTATAAATTGTACCGGCTCTCTTAGGAGGGCCTGGTGGACGAGGTAAGGATGTCGATCTTAAGGGTTGCTCGTTTCCCTTGGCATCGCGAACAATCTCCGGACACTTGCGGAATCTGACGATGCGCGTTTTACTTTTACATGCGCAATTTGCGTCCGGAAAAACCGCGCAGCCTCGCCGGATCCCTCCTGGTCGCGCATCCGAATATGCTCGATCCAAACTTTCGGCGCGCGGTTCTTTTTATTTCGGCGCACGATCCGGATGACGGCGCGATTGGGGTGATTATTAATCGGCCACTGGACAAAAGCGTGGCGGATTTGGTGAGCGAAACACCACCGCAGAATCTGGCGGATGTCCCGGTTTTTTTTGGCGGCCCGGTCGGGAATAATCAGTTGATGCTGGCAGCATTCGAATGGCACAAGGGCGAAGGCCTTAAATTAAATCAGCAATCACTCAACGCCGACGAACCTGTCGCGGGCGCTGCCGATGGCGCGCCTTCGATCTTCGCGTTTCTCGGTTATGCCGGGTGGAGCGCCGGACAACTTGAGGCCGAGATGAAAGAAAAAGCGTGGATCGTGCAAAAGCCCAGCCGTGCTGCTTTAAGATCGGAGCGGCTCTCGCGGCTTTGGTTCGACATCATGAACCGGCTCGGTCCCTGGTACCGAATGCTTGCCGCCGCGCCGGACGATCCGTCGCTCAATTGAGTGACGAGTGAGATGTGACGAGTGACGAGTCACGGATGTTTTGTCTTGTCACTTGTCACTCGCCACTTATCACTTGCTGAGTGGTCATCGGCATTCCCAAAGAAATTAAAGAACAGGAACAGCGCACCGCGCTCGTCCCTTCGGCGGCGGAGCTGTTGACGAAACGCGGCCACACTGTGCTGGTGGAGAAAAGCGCCGGCGTCGGATCTGGTTATCCGGACGAGGAATATCGAAAAGCCGGTGCGGAGATTGTCGATCTTGCCAAAGATGTTTTCGCGCGCGCCGACATGATCGTGAAAGTGAAGGAACCGCTCCCAGCTGAATTTCCGCTTTTGCGCAAAGGACAGATTCTTTTTACCTATCTTCATCTCGCCGCAAGCAAAGCGCTCACCGACGCGCTTCTCAAATCCGGCGTGACTGCCGTTGCCTACGAAACCATTCAGGTCGGCAATCGTCTGCCGTTACTTGAGCCGATGAGCGAAATCGCGGGGCGCATGTCGGTGGTGATGGGAGCGTATTTTTTGGCGAAGCATAATGGTGGCAGCGGCGTTTTGCTTGGCGGGGTACCGGGAGTGTTGCCCGGGCGCGTTGTTGTTATTGGCGGCGGCACTGCCGGTGTGAACGCGGCGCGGATGGCGACCGGGCTCGGAGCGGACGTGACAATTCTCGAAGTCGATCTTGAGCGAATGCGATTTCTCGACATCACCATGGGCAGCGCGCACACGCTTTATTCGAGCGAGTCGCATCTGCGCGAGCTTATGCCGAATGTCGATCTCCTGATCGGAGCTGTCCTCGTCCCGGGAGCGAAAGCGCCAAAACTGATCACGCGCGCGATGTTGAGGGCGATGAAAGCGGGCAGCGTCCTCGTGGACATTGCCATCGATCAAGGCGGCTGCGCCGAAACATCGCGGCCAACAACGCATTTGCAGCCGACGTATGTTGAAGAGCGCGTCACGCACTATTGCGTCGCCAACATGCCGGCGGCGTACGCGCGCACGGCAACGCAAGCGTTGACCAATATCACCTATCGTTACGTCGAATTACTTGCGGATCTCGGATTGGACGAGGCGTGTAAAAAACAGCCCGCGCTGATTGGCGGTATCAACACCCGAGACGGCAAGCTGACGTGTCGGGCAGTGGCCGAGGCGCATGGACTGAAATACGAGGCGCCTTTGTAAATCGCACAGCCGAATTGCATTCTTGCCGCGAAACATTATGTGACGGAGTTTTTCCAACTATGAAGAAATACCTTTGCATCCTGGTGGGCGCCGCACTTCTCGCGGCTTGCGAACAGAAAACTGAAACCGCCGCGCCGGCGACAAGCGCTTCCCCCGAAGCGACCACTGGCACGACGACTGCGAGTCCTTCGCCGACCCCTTAAATAACTAGCATCCAAATACGTCCAACACTTACATGAACAAATACATCTGCCTCTTAATGGGTGCCGTGTTTTTGGCGGCTTGTGAGCAAAAGGAGACGACGGTAACCAATCCGCCTGCCGAAAAGACGGAGAAGAAGGAGACGAACACGACAATCGTCAATCCGTCGCCCGCCACCAAGACCGAGACGAAGACGGACATCAACGTCAACACTTCTCCTTCTCCGTAAACGGCGGATCTGATCATTTGTGAAGTCTTTTGTCCCGCGCCTGCGGGACGAAAGACTTTTGATGTGCCGATGATGACTCGCTGCTTTTCTTGATAGATCGACAACGCTAAGATCGACAATCGTCATGCCGGCGAGGCAGCTTGCATTCCCCAAAAATCGCAGACTGACGCGACCAGCAGAGTTCGAGCACGTCAAAAAGAACGGCCGCGTGCATCGCGGCCGGCTACTCGTGATTAGCGTCGTTTTATTGAACGATGTCGGTCCTTTTCGGGCGGGATTTGTTACCTCGCGTGAGCTCGGATCCGCGGTTGTGCGCAACCGCGTGCGCCGTCGCCTGCGTGAAATCGTTCGCAAACGTCAGCGCGAGATCGCTCCGGCAACATGGATCGTGACGATCGGGCGAGCGAGTGCTGCCCACGCGAGCTATGAGCAGTTAGAAGCTGAGTGGTTGCGTCTGGCCAAGCGCGCTTCTATTCTAGCGACTCGATGCTGAAAGTTTTACGTGGGTTGATTCGGTTTTATCAACTGACAATTTCGCCCATGCTCTCCACGCTGGGCGGTCCTGGATCGGGTTGTCGCTTTGAGCCGACCTGCTCGCATTATTTTTTAGAGGCGGTCGAAACGCACGGCATTATCTCAGGGGGCTGGCTCGGTTTAAAACGTTTGGCGCGCTGTCATCCGTGGGGCGGCTCCGGACAAGATCCGGTTCCGAAACAAATTTGCGCTCGAAGGGTTGCCAAGTCGCTGGTCTGTGAATAACGGGCGCCACCAATTTTATGGATCGAACCGCGTGGATCGTCGTTATACTTTGCGTCATCGGTTTACTGACGTGGACTTGGTGGACGAGCAAACACCAGCCGCCGCGTCCCGTGCCGCCCGCGTTGTCCCCAACCCCGCTGCCACTTGCAACCGCTAGCGCATCGGCGGCTCCTCTAACCCCACCTTCACCGACCGCAGCCGCGACTGCGACTCCGGCAGCTGAAGCGACTCCGGCGTTCGCTGAAAAGGCCGAAATTTTGCGAAATGACGATGTCGAACTTCGCCTAACGAATCGCGGCGGCGGCATTCGCGAAGCAACTTTGCTCAATCAGATCGGCCAGGGTGATCAGCGCGTTATCGTTAATTCTAAAGATCAGCTGCCAATCGGCGCGATGATCGAACAACCGAACGCGCCCAAACTGGATGAGTTTGCGTTGAGCCGGGAAGCGGATGGCAGTGTTAAATGTGAGCGGAACGCCGAAAACGTCATCGTTCGAAAGAAATTTTTCTTTCCGCCGAGCAAGGAGAAGAAAGACAACTTTCTTGCCGAGATGGATGTTGATCTTGTGAACGGCGGTGCGCAGCCGTACACGAATCCTGGTTACTTCGTGGCGCTTGGGTCAGCGGCGCCGATTCACCCGAAAGATTATTCGTATTACACCAGACTCGTTTGGTGCCTCGACGGCAAGGCGAAGGGGGTCGATGTCAATTGGTTCGGCGGGGGGAGCGGATTTTTCGGAATTGGGCAGCGCGCGCCGCAGCCGTTTTATCAACAAGACCTCGCCAATGCCGATTGGGCGGCGGTCAGCGATCAATTTTTTACCACGCTCATCGCGCCGTTGACCGCGAAAGCCAACGGGGTTTGGGGCCGCCGTTTCGATATTTCGCCTGAACAAAAAATGTACGGACTTACCGGCGCATTGCGGATGTCCGGTTTTCAATTGCCGCCCGGCCAAACTTATAGTGCGCGCTTCGAAATTTGGGCAGGACCCAAACTCTATCATCGTCTCGCTCAGCTCGATCACAACGAAGCCGAGATCATGGATTTTGGAATATTTAAGATCGTTAGCCAGTTTCTCCTCAATTTTCTCAACTGGCTCCACGGTTTTCTCGGTTCTTATGGCGCATCCATTCTCGCGCTCACCGCCATTATTAAGATCGTGCTCTGGCCGCTCCAAAATAAAGCCAACCTTTCGATGCGGCGGATGTCGCTCCTGAATCCGAAAATTCAGGAGCTGCGCGAAAAATACAAGGACGATCCGACGCGCATGAACCAGGAAGTGATGAAGCTCTACAAGGATTATGGGATCAATCCGGTCGGCGGCTGTTTGCCGATGATGATTCAAATCCCGATTTTCTTCGGGCTCTTCAAAATGCTCGGCCAGGCGGTTGAACTGCGAAACGCGCAATTTTTGTGGGTGCACGATTTGTCGCAACCGGACACCGTTGCGTATTTGCCCGTGCTCGGCTGGCCCATCAACATCATCCCGCTTTGCATGGCCGCGAGCCAGATCTGGCTGATGGCGATGACGCCGAAGACGGGCGACGCCACGCAGCGCCGCGTGATGATGTTTACGCCGCTGATCTTTCTGTTTATCTGCTACAATTTTGCCGCGGCTCTGGCATTGTATTACACCACGCAAAACCTTTTCAGTATCGTGCAATTTTACTACAACAAACGCCAACCGATGCCGACGCTGGAAAAACGCGTGCCCGCCGGAAAACGAAAATGATGACGCCGAAAGAATTGCTCGACACCATCCTTGGTTATCTCGGCTTCGTCGTTCAAATCGAAGAGTCGCAGAACGAAGCGGGCAATCCGGTCCTGCAAATTTACACCGAGGAAAGCCGCCGTTTGATTGGACGCGACGGCGAAACGCTGGAAGCATTGCAATTCTTGCTCAACCGCCTCTTGCAGGCGAAGGACAAAGACGCGCCGAAAGTTGTCGTTGATTGCGAAATGTATCGCTCAATGCGCGAAGACCGGATTGTGCAACGCGTTCGTGAACTTGCTGAGCGCGTGCGCGCCACTGGACGATCACTTCAGCTCGAACCGATGAACTCCTACGAGCGCCGCATCGTCCACAACGCTTTCAAAGACGATCCGGACATCGCGACCTGGAGTCCATCTGATTCCGCGCGAATCAAACAGATCACGTTACTCAGGCGCCAGCCGAAAAAAGAACCGGCGCAGTCCGCGCCGCAAAGTTAATTCGGTGCGAAGCGGGCCGCTTCTTTCGCTTCACCGGATTTTATCTCGGGCCGCCAGCGGAATTTTTGGAGAAATGGGTTTGCTTTACCTTCGACTGCGTCGGCGGTGATCTCGCCTAAAACCGGCGCGAATTTGAATCCATGTCCGCAATCCCCGGTTGAGATCACTAAATTCGAACGCTGCGGATCGGCTGCGATCCAAAAATCTCCGTCGTTCGTGTCGCAATACATGCAGACGCGCGTGTAAACGATCGCCGCCTCAGCCAGCGCGGGGATTGTCGATCTTAGAAATTCGCGCAAAGCGTTCTCGTCTTCAGCAGTAACGACGCGCTCTGCAGAATCCGGTGACATCTCGCGCCCGGGACCGTGGTTCGCGATTTTGACGACGCCCTGGTTCAGCGGGAAGCCGTAGTAGCCCGTCGTCGAAATATCCGCTCCGAAAAATGGAAAGCGCTCCGGCAAAAAAAGCTCCGGCTTGTCCGGTTTGAGATGAAAAACCGGATGCCCCGTCGCCCGGAGAAATTTTTTTGTGAATGGCAGCACGTACGGCGTCCACGCGCCGGCCGCGATCACGACTGCGTCTCCGTTGATTCGATGGCGATCGTCCAAAACAACTCCACGGACGCGATCATCGTTTTCATCGAGCGCGACTAACTTCGCTCGTTCGCGCAGTTCAACGCCAATCGATTTCGCGTGTTCGACTAGTGTCGCAACCACGCGGCCGCTTTCGACATAACCCGCATCCGGATCAAAGAAGCCGTCCTGAAATCGGTCCGGAGCGAACGCTGGAAAACGCTCATGGAACGTGAACGAATCGAATCTTTCTAACCGGTGTCCCAGTTTTTCCAAGACGCGACAGCTCTCATATTCAAAATCGCCGGGCCGCATCGGGTGCTGGCAAACGAACAAAACGCCCGTCTCGTGATAGAGCTCGACGCCGAACTCGCTGTTCCATTTTCGCCAAAGCTCGATGCAACGCTCGGCGAGCGCAGTGTAATCTTCGTCCGGACCATAAGCGGCTCGGACCGCTTTGCTGATATCGGTCGAAGCGGCGAGTGGATGGGGCA
>Ga0209807_1000056_pt1 | contig 47099 bp, 48 predicted proteins | sample GraSoiAngelo_154_FD_186168 | JGI IMG/M metagenome (GOLD analysis project Ga0209807, IMG submission 186168) | Grasslands soil microbial communities from the Angelo Coastal Reserve, California, USA - 14_1009_13_20cm (SPAdes) (version 2) | ecosystem: Environmental > Terrestrial > Soil > Grasslands ... | reverse complement strand
ACGGACCGCGGATCTCGTCAACATCGCGGGAAAGCGGACTTCGCTCGCGCATCTCAACTTTCATCTCAATTCCATCGAAGGCGTAAGGGACGGTGCTTTCGTCATGCCCGAGGAAGACGACGGGACGGTAACGCGGTTGACGGCTTTCGTCGTCGCTCCGGGACTCGCCGGCGAAACCATCATGGCGGCCCTGCGCCGACGAATCGACGCGGCCTTTCTTCCCCGCCCGCTTTGTTTTGTCGAAGCCCTGCCGCGCAACGAGACCGGCAAGCTGCCGCGAATGGCGCTCGACGATCTCGTCGCCCGTCTCGCCAAAGCGGGGTAGTCTTGGCGACGCTCGAGCGGACCTTCCCTTCGGATCACGCCGCCGCACAAGGGCATTTCCCGGGAAATCCGATCATCCCCGGGGCGCTCCTGTTGAGCGAGGCGCTGCGCGCGATCGAAACGAGTCTGGGGAAAGATCTCTGCCCGTATCAGATCCGATCGGCCAAGTTCATTCGTCCGGTGCGTCCGGGCGAGCGCGTATCCATCGATTTTTCCAGGCGCGACGAAAAAAGAATAAGCTTCAGCTGCAAGGTAGGGCTAACCCTCGTGCTCGCGGGGGAGGTCGTTTGCGAGCTAAACAGCGTGGAGAAAGAATCCTGAATACCACCACCGCAATCAACAGCGAAAACGGACGGCGCTGGCATCCGGCGCCGGCGATTCATGTCTCGGTGTTTCTTCACGCTGCAGCTGCCGTCTGGCTTGCCGCATACCCGCCGGCATGGCCATGGGTGCTGGGCGTGCTGGGGGCGAATCATATTGCGCTGTTTTGCGCCGCGCTTTGTCCGCGTGGGCGCCTATTGGGCCCGAACCTGGTGCGCCTGCCCGCCTCCGCCGCGCGTCGCAGAGAGATTTCGCTCACTTTCGATGACGGTCCCGATCCGGCAGTGACGCCCCGGGTTCTGGAACTGCTCGACCGCTACCAAGCCAAGGCAAGCTTCTTCTGCATCGGCGAGAATGCAGCCGCTCAGCCCGAGCTCGTGCGGGAGATCGCGCGTCGCGGCCACAGCGTCGAGAACCATAGCTACCATCACCGCCTTGCGTTTGCTTTTTTCGGAATTTCCAGGCTGAAGCGCGAAGTGGATGCGGCGCAGGCGACCGTTGCCTCGATCACCGGCCGGCCGCCGGTTTTCTTCCGCGCCCCGGCCGGATTCCGGAGCCCGTTCCTCGATTCCGTGCTGGCCCCCCGCGGACTGCGTTACGTGTCCTGGACGCGACGCGGTTTCGACGCGGCGAGCGCCGATCCGCGAGGCATTCTGAGCCGGCTGACGCGGGGGCTCGCCGCCGGTGACGTCCTGCTGATGCACGACAGCGCTCCGGCAGTGCTTGCCGTGCTACCCGAGTTGCTGGAGAAAATATCCGAGCAGGGCCTCAAAGCGGTATCCCTGGCGTCGGCCTGCGCGGACGAGTCCGTCGAATAGAAGTCCACCGGGGCGAGAAGTGCAGCCTCTTGTCATCAGCCGATTCTCCGTCGTGAACAGCCTCGGCGCGGGATCGGCGGCGATGCTGCGTGCCCTGCGCGAGAAGCGCTCTGGACTTGCACCTTGCGGCTTCGAGACGGCCCGCATCGATACCTACGTTGGAATGGTGCCGGCGCTCGACGATCTTCGCGTAAGGCCCGATCTCCAGGACTATGACTGCCGCAACAACCGCCTTGCACAGCTGTGCCTGGAGCAGGACGGATTCGCCCGGGAAATCGCCGCGGCGCGCGATAGGTATGGCGCCGGGCGAATAGGCTTGTATCTCGGCACCAGCACTTCCGGACTGCACACGACCGAGCTCGCGTACCGCCGCCGGGACCCGAAGACCGGCGCCCTGCCCGCCGATTACCGTTACGCGAAAACGCAAAACGCCTACTCGCTCGGCGAGTTCGTGCGTTGCTATCTCGGACTGAGCGGACCCGGATTCGTGGTGTCCTCCGCGTGTTCTTCCTCGGCGAAAGTCCTCGGCAACGCTGCGCGCATGATCGCCGCCGGAGTGTGCGACGCCGCAGTCGTGGGCGGTGTCGACAGCCTGTGCCTTATGACGCTGTACGGGTTTCATTCACTCGGACTCACTTCAGCCGGACCCTGCAGGCCTTATGACGTGGATCGGGACGGCATCTCGATCGGCGAAGGGGGAGGTTTCGCGCTCATCGAGCGGGCTGACCGGGTCGAACCCGGTGCCATCCTGCTTCTCGGAGTGGGCGAAAGTTCGGACGCCTACCACATGTCCACGCCCCATCCCGAGGGACTGGGGGCGAGAATGGCCATGCAGCAGGCGCTGGATTCGGCGGGACTCGACCCCTCTGACATCGACTACGTCAACCTGCACGGCACGGCCACCAAGAGCAACGACGCGAGCGAAGACAAGGCGGTGTTCGAGGTGTTCGGGGGGCAGACACCCTGCAGTTCGACCAAGGGTGCGACCGGACATTTGCTCGGGGCGGCAGGAATCACCGAAGCGATCGTCTCCATTCTCGCGATCGAGCACGGCTTCCTGCCCGGCAGCGCGAATACGCGTAGCGTCGACCCCGCGCTGAAGAGCAACTACCTGCTCGAAAACAAACAGGCGAAAGTCAGCCGCGCTCTGAGCAACTCGTTCGGCTTCGGCGGGAGCAACTGCAGCCTGGTCCTGGGAGTCGCTCAGTGATGCGTGTCTTCGTCGAAGGCGTGGGCTTGCTCGGTCCCGGCCTGCAGGGGTGGAAGGCCGCTCGCCGAATTCTCGCGGGCGAGGAGCCGTTCCGCTCGGCCTCCACGATCATAGCCGCGAGCGAGCTGCTGCCTCCCGCCGAGCGACGCCGTACCCCCGTACCGGTCAAGCTTGCGCTCGCCGTGGGGCAGGAGGCGTTTGAGAACGCTGGCCGCGATGCTGCGAGCACTGCGACGGTATTCACGTCCTCCTCCGGCGAAGGCGAAACGCTGCATCAGATGTGCGAGACGCTTGCCTCGGAGGAACGGGAAGTGTCGCCGACACGGTTTCACAACTCCGTGCACAATGCCGCTGCCGGCTACTGGAGCATCGCGACGCGGTCGCGCGAGGCCTCGACCAGCCTTTGCGCCTATGACGCGAGCTTCGGCGCTGGCTTGATCGAGGCCATGACGCAGGTCGTGTCGTTGCGCAAGGCGGTCGCCCTGATCGCGTACGACCAGCCTTATCCGGAACCGCTGCATTCGGCGCGGCCGCTCCTCGCGAGCTTCGGTGCCGCGCTTGTCCTGACGCCCGAAGCCTCCGGGCGAACCTCCGCTACGTTCGAATTGGAGCTGCTGCCGGGAGAGGAGAAACCGGCTCGCATGTCCGATTCCGCTCTGGAGGAATTGAGACTGGGCATACCGGCCGCGAGGGCGCTTCCTCTGCTCGAGGCACTCGCGCGAAAGACCCAGAGCGATGTCGTGCTCGATTTCCTGACCGAAACGCGCCTGCGCGTCAGCGTGAACCCGTGTTGATTTCCCGCGAGGACATCGCCGGAATGATCCCGCATGCGGGAGCGATGCACCTGCTCGACGGCGTGCTTTCCTGGGATGCGGATCGCATACGGTGTTTGAGCCGGTCCCACCGCGACCGGCAAAATCCGCTGCGCATGGATGGGCGGCTTTCGGCCTTGTGCGGCATCGAATATGCCGCTCAGGCCATGGCGATACACGGGGCGCTCGCCGGCAACGTCGCGACCCGGCCGCGACTGGGGTACCTTGCGAGCCTGAGAGAAGTACGTTGCAGCAGACCCCTGCTCGATGATCTCGAAGGCGACCTCATCGTCGAAGCCGAGCGGATGATGGGCGAGGAAAGCCACTTGATCTACGGGTTCGAAGTACGGGTGGGCGATGTCGAGGTCTTGCGCGGCAGGGCCGCGGTGGTCCTGGAAGCGAGCCGGGCGGGGTCGTGATACGCGCGCTCGTCACCGGCGGCAGCGGCAGCATCGGTGCTGCAGTGTGCAAGCGCCTCGCGGCCGACGGTTGCCACGTTTACGTGCACGCGAGGAGCCGCTTTGCACAGGCGGATCGGCTCGCGGCCGAGATCGTTGCGAAGGGCGGGTCCGCCATCGCCGTGGCCTTCGATGTCGCCGACCGTGACGGGACGGGGACGGCGCTGCAAAAATTGCTCGACGACGGCCCCATCCAGATCGTGGTCAACAATGCCGGAGTTCACGATGACGCTGTCATGCCGGGCATGCGGCCGGAGCAATGGTCCCGGGTGATCGACGTCTCCCTCAACGGGTTCTTCAACGTCACGCAGCCGCTCCTCATGCCGATGATGACGACGCGCTGGGGAAGGATCGTCAACGTTTCCTCGGTGGCTGCGCTTGCGGGCAACCGCGGCCAGACCAACTACGCCGCTGCCAAGGCCGGCCTGCACGGCGCGACCAAGGCGCTCGCCCTGGAACTGGCGAGCCGCGGCATCACGGTCAATGCGGTCGCACCCGGGATCATCGAATCCGCCATGACGGAGAGCGTTTTTTCCCGCGACGCCATCGAGCAGCTCGTCCCGATGAAGCGGGCCGGGACGCCGGAGGAGGTGGCTGACCTGATCGGATTTCTCGCTTCCGAGCGGGCCGCGTATATTTCCGGCCAGATCATCGCGATCAACGGCGCGATGATCTGAGAAGCCTGCAGCTAGTTCTCCGCATCGACCTTAAAGGTCGAGGCCCCCAGAATCCAGGCGATGGCGAAGCCCCCGCTGAGATTGCTCCTCGCCTTGATCAGTGGGCTGTCCGCGAACACGGCGCCGCCGACGCTGTCCCACTTCGCAAAGGCGCCGACCCAGAAATCCGGGAAGCGCTTGCTGAGCGCCGCGAGGAGGTTCAGTCCGCCGTAGCCGCCGCTCGGGCTGAAGGGCGGCCGGTCTGCCATGCGGAAAACCGGGTCGACCGCGTAGAAATACCGGTTGTAGCGCCGGTCCGTGTAGATGAGGCTGCTCTGGAGGCCGAGGTTCCATCCGCGGTTTCCCAGAGCGTTCTTGATATCCAGGCTCAGGTTCGGCTGAAAAATCCAACCGGCTTGCTTCACATGGGAGAAATCCGACGAGAAGACGGTGCGCACCGGCAGTCGCAATTCCAATTTGTCCATTCCATTCTCGGGTCGAAATAGGGCGATGTTGAGCGAGGGACCCAGTTCCAGTGTGGCGTCGAGATCGGGCATTCCGCGACGCGCGTTGTTGTCCTTGGCGGGCGGGGAGCCGCTCAGGCTGAACTCGAGCTCGACCTTGTCGCCGAGTACGCCGCGGAACCTGCGGTCGTCGAGTTTGAGAGACTCTCCCCGGTAGACCAGATAAGGTACCGGGAGCACCCAGGTCCGGGATTGATCCGAGCCGCGGTAGTGAGGAAGGGTCGTAGCCCCGATTCCCACGCCGGCCTCCCACAGCGGAAACTGGTCCGCTCGCGCGAGGCTCGCCGCAAGGCATAGGAAAACGAGGCCCTTGCGGCTTGGATTCACTGTTTTCCGACGAGTACGCCTTGATTTCGCAAGACGGATAGTACGCAGGGGAGGCGCGAGCCCAAGACAGAGACCAGACGGGTTAGAATCTCGCTGCAGGGAAGTGGTGCCGAGGAGGAGACTCGAACTCCTACAGTCTTGCGACCGCTAGGACCTGAACCTAGTGCGTCTACCAATTCCGCCACCTCGGCGAAAGGGCCGCGCCAGTTCCGGTCTTCAGCCCGAGCGCGGATTCTATAGGAAAGCACCGATTTGTCAATGAAAAAGCGCGACATCGCGCGCGCAACCGACCCTCATCGCGAGCGCGAAGCGTCGCGCTACGAGCATCCGATCCCGAGCCGCGAGTTCATTCTGCGAACGCTCGCTGAAGCCGGCGTGCCGCTCACCGACGAAGAGCTCGCCCAGCGCCTCGCGATCAAGCCGAAGGAGCGCGATGCGTTCGCGAAGCGTCTCGGGGCGATGGAACGCGAGGGCCAGATCCTGCGCAATCGCAAGGGCGCGATCCTGGTCGCCGCCAAGCTCGATCTCGTCGCCGGGCGCGTCGAGGGCCATCCCGACGGCTACGGCTTCGTGATCGCCGAGGAGGGCGCGGACCTGTACCTCAGCCCGCACGAGATGCGAAAAGTCCTCCACGGCGATCGCGTGATGGTGCGCGAGTCGGGCGTGGACAGGCGCGGGCGCAAGGAAGGGACGATCGTCGAGGTCATCGAGCGCGTCAATGCCCGAGTGGTGGGACGCCTGCACGGGGAGCGCGGCTTCCTCTTCGTTCAGCCCGCGGAGCGGCGCATCAGCCAGACCGTCCTCATCGCGCCCGAGGACGCGGGCGGTGCGCGAACCGGCCAGGTCGTCGTCGCCGAATTGACCGTGCAGCCCGATGGCCGCACCCAGCCGATCGGCCGCGTCGTCGAGGTGCTGGGAGAGGCCGCCGATCCCGGGATCGAAATCGAGATCGCGCTCAGGAAGCACGAATTGCCGTTCAAGTTCTCGGCGCAGGCCGAGGCGCTCGCCGCGAAGTTTCCGCCCGTGCCGCGTCCGGACGACGTTGCCGGCCGGGAGGATTTGCGATCGCTCGAGCTCGTGACCATCGACGGCGAAACGGCGCGGGATTTCGACGACGCCGTGTACTGCGAAAAGACGAGCGAGGGGTTTCGGCTCGTCGTCGCCATCGCAGACGTGAGCCACTACGTGCGTGACGGCGAGGCACTCGACCTGGAGGCGCGTGAGCGCGGCAACTCGGTTTACTTTCCCCGCCGGGTCATCCCGATGCTGCCCGAGCGGCTCTCCAACGGCCTGTGCTCGCTCAACGCCGAAGTCGACCGCTTGTGCATGGTCTGCGACATGACGATCGGCGCGAGGGGCAAGATCGGCCCGTATCGCTTCTATCCTGCGGTCATGCGCTCGCGCGCGAGGCTCACTTATACCTCGGTGGCCGCGGCCCTTGCCGATCCGAAGGGCGAGGCAGCGCGGAAGCTCAAGAGCCTCCTGGCTCGTTTGCAGGTCTTGAACGAAGTGTTCACGGCACTGCTCAAGGCGCGGGAGGAGCGCGGCGCGATCGATTTTGAGACGATCGAAACCCAGTTCGTCTTCGACGGCGAGGGGCGTCTTATGCGCATCGAAAAGGTCGAGCGCAACGACGCCCACCGCATCATCGAGGAGTGCATGCTCGCCGCGAACGTCTGCGCCTCGGACATCCTCTCCAAGCGCAAACATCCGGCGCTGTACCGCGTTCACGAAGGCCCGACACCGGAGAAGCTGAAGAGCCTGCGCGAGTTTCTCAAGGGATTCGGCCTCGCGCTCGACGGCGGGGACAAGCCCACTGCGAAACACTACGCGAAGCTGCTCGAAACCGTGCGCAAGCGTCCGGACGTGCAGCTGCTCCAGACGGTGCTCCTGCGCTCGCTGCAGCAGGCGCAGTACAGCCCCGAGAACGTCGGCCACTTCGGGCTCGCCTACGAGCACTACACGCACTTCACTTCGCCCATCCGGCGCTATCCGGATCTGCTCGTCCATCGCGCCATCAAGACGGTGCTCTCGGGCGGGCGCTACAACCCCGGCAACTGGGCGGAGCTGGGCAGCCACTGCTCGCAGACGGAGCGTCGCGCGGACGATGCCACTCGCGAGGTTGCAGCCTGGCTGAAGTGCTATTACATGCGCGACCGCGTGGGCGAAGAGTTCGAAGGCTCGGTTTCGGCGGTGACGAGCTTCGGCATCTTCGTGGCGCTCGACGAATTCTACGTCGAGGGGCTGGTGCACATCTCCGAGCTCGGGCAGGACTATTTCCACTTCGACGCGACCCGGCATCAATTGATCGGGGATCGCACACGGAAACAGTACCGTCTGGCCGACAGGGTGAAGGTCAGGATCGTCCGGGCGGATCTCGAGACGAGCCGGATCGATTTCGTGCTCGCGGGAGAACCTGCGGGCCGCCCGCGACGCGTTCGCTCGCTGCGCCGACGCGCGAGATCGTAAGCGTAGCGCAGGATGAAGCCGACTCGCGCCATTTTCGGATTTCACGCGGTGCTTGCGCGGCTCCGCGCCGATGCGGCGTCTGTGACGGAAATCTATCTCGATGAAGGCCGCAAGGACGCGCGTGCGAGAGACCTCGTCCTCGCCGCGGAAAAAGCCGGCGTCTCGCTCATGCGCGTTCCGACCAAGCGCCTGGACGGTTTCTACGGGGGCGGCCGCCACCAGGGCGTGGTGGCCATGGCGTTTGACAAGCCGGCGCGGGAAAGCCTGGACGACCTGCTCGACTCGGTAAAGGAAGCGCCGCTTCTGCTGGTGCTCGACGGCGTGACCGATCCGCACAACCTCGGGGCCTGTTTGCGGGTCGCGGACGCCGCCGGTGCCCATGCGGTGATCGCGCCCAAGGACCGTGCCGCGGGCATCAGCGCGGCGGTATCCAAAGTGGCGAGCGGCGCGGCCGAATCGGTGCCGTATTACATGGTGACGAACCTCGCCCGCATGCTGGACGAATTGAAGGAGCGCGACATCTGGATCGTCGGCGCGGACGAGCGCGCGGAAAAGACGCTCTACGAATCGGAGCTGCCCGCGGCGATCGCGTGGGTGCTGGGCGCAGAAAGCGAGGGCATGCGCCGACTCACGCGCGAGCGCTGCGACCTCCTGGTGCGCATCCCTATGCTCGGGAGCGTCGAGAGCCTGAACGTCTCGGTGGCGAGCGGCGTGTGTCTGTTCGAGTCGCGGAGGCGGCGCGCCGTCGCTTGACGGGGGCACGGCGTTCCAGTGCCGCCGCGATTTCCTCGATTTCCGACGCGGCGCTGTTCGATTTTCTGAACGGCACGGCGGCCCTGCCGTACCAGTAGCGCGCGTTGGCCAGGTCGCCTTCGATGCGGTGCAGGAGCCCGTGGATGCGAAAGGCGAGCTTGTCGCGCATGCCCATGACGATCGCGTGGGCCTTGTTCCATTCGTTCTTGCGCAGATGCGAAAGAACCCTGAGATGCTTGCCGGCCGACCGGCTCATGAATCTTGCGCGTGAAATTTTCAGCTCCGACCGTCACTTCTTCAGCGCCGCGCCCGCCAACCGGGCGATCGCCGCCAACGTCGTCTGCGCCGCGTTCAGCCCGAGCCGAAAATCCTTGTCGGAGTACGTGGAGTAGCGATCCGTGGGCTGGTGCCAGTGGGGATTCCATCCGGCGCCAATCTGCATTCCTCGCTCGTTTTCACGAACGCTGATAGCAGGAACGAGATCCATGAAAGGCGTGGAGTCCGTATTGGTCATGTGGTGCCCCACCGCGGCGGGATAATCGGTGGCGTATTTCTCGTTCGCGTCCCGGAAGAAGAAAGCCAGCCTCATCGCCTGATCGGAAAACTTCGCAGTGGACTGGAATTCCACATTGACGTCCGCCTCCGGCCGCTGCTCCGGGCCGAGCGTGCCGTCGGCCCGGGGCATGCCGTGGTCGAACAGCACCATGTCGTGCTGGACCATGCCAAGCCACCGCGGTTCCGGATACCGGCCCGATCCAAGGGGATCCTCGATTCCCTGGAGCGCGGCCCGCTGCGCGACGTAGGCGCGGGCGCCGTGAAGGCCGGTTTCCTCGTTGTTCCAGAGCGCGAACCGGATCGATCGCTCCGTCCGCACATCGGGACTGTTCAACACGCGCGCCAGCTCCATGACCAACGCCGTTCCCGAACCGTCGTCATCGGCGGCCTCGCCCCAGCCGATTCCGTCCATGTGGGCGCTGATGAGGTACATCTCGTCGGGCCGCGTCGCACCGATTTTCGTGCAGTAAACTTCCTCGCGCGGGCCGGGAGTGCTTGGCTGCGAGTCGAGCTCGCGCAGCTTCGCATCGGGTTGCGCTTCAGGATCGTCGTTCACGCCCGTGGGCACCGCAATGCCGCGGATTCGCGCGCCTCCGGAGCCGGCGCGGATTTCCCCGCTGGCCACGGGAATGGGCGCGCGGTTCTTCAGTCGAAATTGCGGCTCCGGCGCGTTGTACTCGTACTTGATGCGAGCGGTATTGCAGCCGAAGCTCTTCAGCTGGCGTTCGATCCAGTCGATCGCTGCGCGATTGCGATCCGTTCCCTGCCGCCGATCGCCGAATTCGGTCAGGCTTTTGATCGTCGCCTTGTACCTCTCCAGTTCGAGCCGCCCGACCAGGACCCTGACAGGGTCGTCGGCCGCAGTACCCTGGCCGAACGCGAACGGGCACAGCACTGTGATCAACCCGCAGACTGCACCGATGAATAGGTTCGAGCGCATGACCTGTCCTTCCCGAAATGGTCAGCAAAACAGCCGGATATCATAGCTTCGTTCGCTTGTCCCTATGCGATACGGCCTGTGCAAAGGCGATGGTGCAGCGCGAGGGTCTTGCTCCGCAGCCCCCGATTCGGTTAGAATTCAATCACTTTGACGACCGCTTCGGCGGTCGTTTGTTTTGGACCGCCAACCCTGCCGCACCTATTTCCGCCGCGTCGCGACGGTGGATCGAGCGGGCGGCTTTATCCATAGGGAGCTTGCATGCGACATTACGAACTGTGCTTCATCGTCCATCCGGACCAGAGCGAGCAGGTGCCGGCGATGATCGAGCGCTACCGCGCCACGGTCACCTCGAAAAACGGCAAGATCCACCGGCTCGAGGACTGGGGCCGCCGCCAGCTCGCTTTTCCACTCTCCAAGGTCCACAAGGCGCACTACGTGCTCATGAATATCGAGTGCGACAACGAGACGCTTACCGAGCTGGAGCATTCGTTCAAGTTCAACGACGCGGTGCTGCGGCACCTGATCATAAGAATGGAACGCGCGTGGACGACGCCTTCGCCGATGATGAAGGAAGAAAAGGCGAAGTCGGTCCTCGGCCCGGGCGAGGCTCCGCGCGGCGAAGCGCCGCGCACCGAGGCGGCCAAGCCCGCAGAGCCGGCGAGCGCTTGAGAATTGGCGCCAGCAAACCGGGTCACGGTCGCAGGCCGCCTGATCGAGCTGGATGCCCTGCGGTATACGCCTGCGGGCATCCCGATGCTGAAATTCAGGCTCCAGCACGATTCTGTGCAAACGGAAGCGGGCGGCGAGCGCAAGGTGAGTTTTGAGATGGCTGCGGTAGCCTTCGAGCGAGAGGCGAAGCTCCTCGCCGCCGCGAAGCTGGGAAGCCGCGTGAAAGTAAACGGGTTTCTTGCCGCAAGGAGCCGCTCCAGCCGGACGCCTTTGCTGCACGCGACACAGATCGAATTCGCAGAAGGAGACTAGACATGCCCCCACCCAGAGGTCGAGGCGGCTTCGGAAAAGGCAAGGGAAAAGGCAAGGGTCGCGACGGCAAGCGCGAACAGAAAGGCTCGAAGCAGCTTTTCAAGCGCCGCAAGTTCTGCCGCTTCACCGCCGAGAAGATCGAGTGGATCGACTACAAGGACGTCGATCTTCTGAAGGACTTCATCGGCGAGAACGGTAAGATCATCCCGGCGCGGATCACCGGAACGCGCACTCACTACCAGCGCCAGCTCTCGGCGGCGGTCAAGCGCGCGCGCTACCTCGCCCTGATGCCGTACACCGACCTGCACTGAAGGAACAGCCATGCAAGTCATTCTTCTGGAAAAAGTCGTCAACCTTGGCGGCCTGGGCGACGTGGTCAAGGTGAAGGACGGGTACGCCCGCAACTATCTTCTGCCGCAAGGCAAGGCGAAGCGGGCGACGCCGGAAAGCCTCGCCGAGTTCGAGAAGAAGCGCGCCGAGCTCGAGAAGGCCCAATCGGAAACCCTCGCGGCGGCCCAGGAAAAAGGCGCAAAGCTCGACGGTCTCATGGTCCAGATCACCCAGAAGGCCGGCGTCGACGGACATTTGTTCGGCTCGGTCACGAATTTCGACATCGTCGAGGCGCTCAAGGGGCAAGGGTTCGAGGTCGAGCGCTCCATGATTCGCCTGCCGCAGGGCCCCTTGAAAACGGTAGGAGATCACTCCGTCGCGGTCGCGTTGCACACCGACGTCGTTGTCCACATCAAGATATCGGTGCTCGGAGAAACCCCGCAGCAGTAACGCGGGCGCAAGCCGTTGATACGGAAGGGCCGCGTCTGGCGGCTCTTTTTGTTTGTGCGTTTCTTTGCCGGACGCGGTAAAGTCTCCGCCACAGGTTTTCAAGCGCTTTCATGGCTCAGCCCGTAACACAAACCAGCTCCGATTCCCAGCTGCTGAATCTCAAGGTTCCGCCGCATTCGATCGACGCCGAGCAGTCGGTGCTGGGAGGCCTTCTGATCGACAACGGCGCCTTCGACAAAATCGGCGACGTCGTCACCGACGGCGATTTCTACCGGGACGATCACCGCCGCATCTTCCGCCACGTTTCCCGGCTGATCGAGCGCGGCAAGCCCGCCGACGTCGTCACGGTGGACGAGGCGATGAAGGCGAGCGAGGACAAGGACAAGACAGGCGGCATCACCTACCTCGCGGCCCTTGCCGGCAACACGCCCTCGGCGCACAACGTGAGGCGCTACGCCGAGATCGTGCGCGAGTGCGCGGTCTTGCGGAAGCTGATCGAGGTCTCCACCGAGATCGCCGACAGCGCCTTGAACCGCATGGGCAAGGACGTCGGGCAGCTGCTCGACGAAGCCGAGTCCAAGGTCTTCCAGATCGCCGAAGCCGGGGCGAGGACGCGCCAGGGGTTCATGGAGATCCAGCCCCTGCTCACGCAGGTCATGGAACGCATCGACCTCCTGTATCACAAGGACAACCCTTCCGACATCACCGGCATTCCGACCGGCTACCGCGACCTCGATCGCGAGACCTCGGGGTTGCAGCCGGGCGACCTGATCATCATCGCCGGACGCCCCTCGATGGGAAAGACCGCGCTCGCGCTCAACATGGCCGAGCACGTCGCGGTGGAGAACAAGCTTCCCGTCGCCGTATTCAGCATGGAAATGTCGGGGACCCAGCTCGCGATGCGCATGCTGGGATCGATCGGGCGGCTGGATCAGCACAAGCTGCGCACCGGGAGACTCTCCGACGACGACTGGAACCGCCTCACCAACGCCGTCGGGAAGCTGCACGACGCGCCGATCCTCGTCGACGAATCGGGCGCTCTGAACGCGCTCGAGCTGCGCGCGCGCGCGCGGCGGCTGCACCGGCAGTACGGCTCGCTCGGCTTGATCGTGGTCGATTACCTCCAGCTGATGCAGGCGACGAGCGAAGGCGAGAACCGCGCCACCGAGATCTCCGAGATCTCTCGCTCGCTCAAGTCACTCGCCAAGGAGCTCAAGGTTCCCGTAGTGGCGCTGTCGCAGCTCTCCCGCGCGGTCGAGCAGCGTACCGGCCCGAAGCGCCCGATCATGTCGGACCTGCGCGAATCCGGCGCGATCGAGCAGGACGCCGACCTCATCCTCGCGATCTATCGCGAAGAGGTCTACACGCCGGACACACCCGAAAAGGGCGTGGCGGAAATCATCATTCTCAAGCAGCGCAACGGCCCCATCGGGACAGTCAAGCTGACCTTCCTCGGGGAATACACCCGCTTCGAGAATTACGCGCAGTCCGGCGCGTTCTAGGTTTTCAGTTTCGCGCCGCGCTCGCGAGCGCGGCCCAGCGATCGGCCGGTATTCTCGCGATGATCTGAAAGTCCGCGCCCAGCGGCCGGATCACGGCCGTTTCACCTTCGGCGAGATAGGGCGGACCGGCGATGCTGTAGAACGGATTGCCGTGGCTGATGACGGCGAGGTTGGCCCCGGCGGGTATCGGCGTGGCCAAGATCCGCCGCAGGGCCGCGTAGCGCTCCGCGTCCGCCGGAGCGCTCGGCCCCCCGCGCACTTCCTGCATTTTCTCCGCGCGTCCGAAGAGCAGCTGCGCCGTTTCCACCGTGCGGCAGAACGGACTCGCGAGAACGCGCTCCACGGGAATGCCCAGACGCCGGATTGCCGCAGCGACTATCCGCGCATCGGATCGGCCGCGGTCGATGAGATTGCGCTGATTGGCGCAATCCTCGAAGCTCTTCATTTTCTCGTCGTTCTGGCTGAAATCGGTCGCCGCATGACGGAAGTAGAGGATGTAGCCGCCTTTGCGCAGCTCTGCCAGCAATTGCGCGGGCGCAAGCTCGCGCGATGGAAGCGAACTGCGCTGCGGTTCAGCTGTCTGTGGGCGTGCGGGCGCCCAAAGCAGCAACGCGGCGAGCGCGAAGGCGAATCGGATTCTGTTCATCTGCGGCTACCGATTGTACGTGCGTAGCGTCGGCCCCAGCGTATTTGACAGCAGTAATGAGAATGGTTATCATTTGGCTATGCCATCGAGTCGGCAGCACAAATCTACGCTAAATCAAACGCGTAGATCCCGATCCGTTTAACACCCCGAGCGAGGAAAGTCTAAATGCTCCAGATGCTGGTGGTCACGCTGCGAGAGGGGATCGAAGCATTTCTCATCGTCGCTATCGCCATCGCCTATCTGCGCAAGACCGGGCGCGACGGGCTGGTGCCCGCAGCTTGGTGGGGCACGGGCATTGCAGTGACGCTCTCGGTCGTGCTCGGCGTGTTCCTCGCCGAGTTCGCGGTGCTGCCGATCTGGGAGGCGGTGCTCGCCGCCGTGGCCGCGGCGCTCGTGATCTCGATGGTGGTATACATGCTGAAGCATGCAAAAAAAATGCGCGGCGAGATCGGCGGGCGCATCGAAACGGCGGCTCAAGCGCCTGGGGCCGGCCCATGGATCGGCGTGTTCCTGCTGGTGCTGCTGATGATCACCCGCGAGGGCATGGAGATGGCCTTTATCACCGCGTCGCTGGCGCGCCAGGCGGAATCGGTTCACATGCTGTGGGGCGCGCTCATCGGCATCGGCCTCGCGGGATTGCTCGCCTGGGGCTGGTCGCGCTTTGGGCACCGCGTCAATCTCGGGCTTTTTTTCCAGGTGACCTCGATCTTCCTAGTGCTGTTCGCACTGCAGCTCCTGATCTACTCCTTCCACGAAGCTACCGAAGCGAACGTGCTCCCGATCGACAACCCTTACTGGCACATCGCCACAGAGCCCTACGGTCCCGAAGGGCAGTATGGCGCAATATTGACCTATGCCTTGGTCTTGGTGCCGGGGCTGTGGATCGCCTGGGCAGCGTTTGGCCGAAAGCGCAGAGCAGGACCGGCCGTATCCGCGAAATCCTGAGAATCTGCGCGCAGGGATCGTTCAACGATAGAAACCGGTAAGCCGGGAGGCATGGCGCCTTCCGCCGGGGAATTTCCAGGGAGCCAGCCAGTCAGCGTCTTAAGCTGAGTTAGCCAGCCATGTTCCATATCGCTAGTCAACTCGGAAGGAGACGCAATGAGGCAATCCACTTTAGCGCTGGCACTGGCCGCCGCGTTCGCGCGTGCACCTGCATTTGGACAAGCAACCGTAGATCAAAAGCTGCAAATCCTGCAGCAGGAAATCGACGATCTCAAGGCCCAGGCCCGCAGATCGGCCGCGCCGACGCAACAGGCTTCGCCGTATTCCCTCGACTACAGCTCGATGCTCGACCGGAGCTCGGGGCTCGCCAGCGGTGGCACCAATATCGTCGGCTACGGTGAGGTGGGGTACGGCAAGTTTCGCCAGAGCGGAAATGCCACGGCCGATCTGCAGCGTTTCGTGTTCGGCTTCAACCACCGCTTCGATGAGCGCCTCACCCTCCACTCCGAAGTTGAGTTCGAGCACGCGATCGTCAGCAAGGACGACCACGGCGAGGCCGAGATCGAACAGGCCTGGCTGAATTGCAAGATGAGCGACGCGGTGAATTTGAAAGGCGGCCTGTTCCTCATCCCACTTGGCATCCTCAACGAAACCCACGAGCCGCCGACCTATTACGGGGTCATGCGCAACCAGGTCGAAACCCGCATCATTCCCACGACCTGGCGAGAGCTGGGAGCGGGCGTTCACGGTATCGTCGGCGAAGGCATTCGGTACGACGTCGGTATCACCACGAACTTCGACTCGGGCAAGCTCGACGATCCGACCACGGGGATCCGCAGCGCCCACCAGGAAGGACAGCTCGCCAACGCCCGCAATCTCGCCGTGTACGGCGCGCTCAACTATCGGCGCCCGGGTTTGCTCGTCGGCGGCGGGGTTTTTACGGGCGATACCGGACAAAACGGAGCGTCCAATCCTGCATTGCGGGGCGTCTCGGCGCGCCTGACGCTGTGGGACGTGCACGCGCAGTATCGCGTCGCCGGACTCGATCTGCAGGCGCTGTACGCGGCAGGCTCGCTCGGGGACTCCGATAAGCTCAACGCCGCGATCCTGGCGAATGCGACCGCGAACGGGACCACGCCATTTGCCGCGCCGAAAACGATCAGGGGAGGCTTCGTTCAGGCGGCGTATCACTCGTACAAACGGGGCAATTTCGACGTCGCGCCTTTCGTCCGCTACGAGCGCATCGATATCAAGCAGCAGGAGGACCCCGCCAACGGCCAGCTCCAGGATCCGAACAATATCGAACGCACCAAGACATTCGGAGTCAATTTCTGGGTCCATCCCCAGGTGGTGCTGAAAGCCGACGTCCAGCGTTACGCGATCGACAAATCCCAGGACCGGCTCGATCTCGGCCTGGGATTCATGTTCTGATGACCCGGAGGCCGCGCCGCTCCCTAGCATTGCTGACGCTGGCGCTTGGCGCGGCCGCGGCGGGACTCGTTCGCGGCGAGATCTATCAGGCGCCGGATGCCTTCGTCGCCGAAGTGTTCGGCTCGAGGCCGGCACCCAAGGTGCTCTGGCTGACCCAGGACCTACAAGCGCAAGCCGCGGCGATTCTGGGCCATTCCCCGGCGCAAGTGCGCCAGCGCTACTGGAGCGATTCCCGCAAGAGCGTGTGGATACTGGAGGAGATCGGCAAGGAGGAGTTGATCACCGCGGGCTTCGTCGTCGTCGACGGGCGCATCGATCATGTGCGTGTGCTCGTCTATCGCGAAAGCCGGGGGCAGGAAGTCCGCACTCCCTCGTTCCTGAAGCAGTTCAAGGACGCGAAGCTCGCGCCCGGCGATCGACTGGACCGCGAAATCGACGGCATTGCCGGCGCCACGCTCTCCGTCGCAGCGATGGAGCGCATGGCCCGACTCGCGCTTTTTTTCGACCGGACGAGCCGCAAGTAAATGTCGCCCAGGCTACTCCTGCTGCGGCTGCTGCGGCGCTGGCACGCGCGCATCGGTTTTGCCGCCCTGCTGTTCTTCCTGATTCTCGCGGTGACCGGCCTGGCGCTGAACCACGGGCAGAGCCTAGGGCTCGACGGCCGGTTCGTCCACGCCGAGTGGCTCGCGCGCTGGTACGGCATCAAGTCCGAGCCTCCGCGCCGGGTGTTCCGTTCCGGACACCACGTCCTGACAGCGGCGAACGGCCGCTGGTTGCTAGACGGAAAGATTTCCGGAGAGAAATTGCCGCAGGCAGTCGGTCTGGTCGAGCTCGCCGATGTCTTCGTGGTCGCGAGCGATACAGCGCTGCATGTATACCGCGAGAACGGCGAGCTGATCGAGAAGGTGGGACCTGGCGCACTGCCGGGTGCTCCGGTGCGGGCGATCGGCTCGAACGCGCGCCGCATAGTGCTCCGCACCGCATCGGGAGTTTTTGCGAGCGCCGACGCATTGTCCTGGCGCCCGGCGTCGGAACGGAGCGTGCGTTGGTCGGTGCCCGCGGAACTTTCCATCTCCGAACAACAGGCTTACGAAGAAGCACTGGCGCCCGGGATTTCAGTCGAGCAGCTGCTTCTCGATCTGCATAGCGGCAGGTTCGCAGGTCGCTATGGGCCGCTGGCCGTGGATTTGCTGGCTCTGTTGCTCGTGACCCTGTCTCTCACCGGAGCGTGGCTCTTTCTTGTGCCTCGGATGCACCGGGGGAGGCATTGAAACATTGGCGCGGCTGCGATCGCCGGCGCTTTCTGGCGCTGGTGTTCTCGGCGCTTGCGGCGGTGCCGTGCGCGCGGGTGATCGCAGCCGATCACCGCGCGAGCTCCTACGTCTTCGGCACGGTGGTCGAGATCACCGTCGTCGGTGGCGATGCCATGGTCGCACGCGAAGCAGTCGGACAGGTCTTTCGCGAATTCGACCGTATGCACCGCGAGCTGCATGCGTGGAAAGCCGGCGAGCTCGTCGCTCTCAATCGCGCGATCGCCAGCGGCGAAGAAAATATGCGGACGACGAAGGAGATCGCGGCGCTGATTCGCGAAACGCAGCGCCTTGCCGCTCGGTCCGAAGGCCTGTTCAACCCCGCCATCGGCAAGCTGGTCGGACTGTGGAGTTTTCACCGGAACAAGCCTGGAGGCCCTCTGCCGGACCCCGAAGAAATCGCCCGAATCGTTCGTGCCGACCCGCGCATGAGCGATCTGAGCGTTCAAGGAGATGCAGTGACGAGCAAAAACCCGGCCGTGCAGCTCGACTTCGGCGGCTACGCGAAAGGCTACGCGCTCGATCGCGCGGCGGACCTTCTTCGGGAAAACGGCATCAAGGATGCGCTCGTCAACATCGGCGGCAATATCATGGCGCTGGGCAACCACGCTGGACGTCCCTGGCGCGTCGGCCTTGATTCCCCTCGCGGCAGGAGCTTGTTGGCCACACTCGAGCTGAAGGACGGTGAGGCTATCGGCACTTCAGGCGATTACCGGCGCTATTACGAGATCCACGGCAAGCGTTACGCGCACATCATCGACCCGCGCACCGGTTATCCGGTTCCAGGAGTCCGGTCGGTGACAGTGCTCGTGCCCAAGCAGGCGGGGGCGGGCGCCTTGTCTGATGCAGCCTCCAAGCCGATCTTCATCGAAGGACTCGAAGGCTGGAGGGAAGCGGCGGCGCGCATGGGGATTTCTCAGGCAATGCTCGTCGATTCCGAGGGCGTCATCCACATCACCCCGGAACTCAACGCGCGGCTGCTCTTCAGCGATGAGCGAGCTCGCAAAAGCGGCCGGAAAATAATCAGTTCAGCTGCACGTACGCGTAGTCCAGCGGCAGGTTGTTGACGCCACGCTCGGGCGGCGCGATCCAGGCGGCCATTTTTCCGGGCTCGACCACGCGCTGCATCAGACTCTTCACGTAGCCCCTGTCGGATGCGCTCGGCAGCCAGCCGGGCATGCGTCGGTCGTACTCCTCGCGGCCGATAAGTCGGCCCTCGAGGTCGGTGGGAATGTTCGCCCATGCACCGATCGCGCGGCGGAAGCGGTTGCTCGGCAGCTTCAGCTCGAAGTTGTAGCCGGCGCGCTTGATCTGCATGTTCCAGCGCTTCAGGCCGATCTCGCAGTCCCTGATGTAGGCGTCGCGCAGCACTTCGTTCATGGCGTTGCGCATCGGGGATGGTTCCTTCATGATTCCGCCTTTGCCGTCCGGCACTTCGATCTCGAAGCTCGAATCGGCGCAGACGTGATCCTGGTATTGAGTAGTCTCGTCGGGACGTCCCTTGATGCCGTTGGCGAAGGTCGTTGCGGCGTTCGAGGAAACCTCCGATCCGAACAGATCGAGCGACGAGCTGAACCAGTAGTTGAGATAGCGCTGCAAGAGCGGCAGATCCACCGCGCCCTGACGGCGGATCGCTTCGGGGTTGTCGCTGGCGACCTCTTTCATCACCTCGAGCGTGCGCCGCACGATCCGGCCGAGGCCGGTCTCGCCGACGAACATGTGGTGGGCTTCCTCGGTCAGCATGAAGCGGCAGGTGCGGGCGAGCGGGTCGAACGAAGACTCGGCGAGGCTCTTCAGCTGGAACTTTCCGTCGCGGTCGGTGAAATAGCAGAAGCAGAAGAACGACAGCCAGTCCTCGATCGGCTCGTTGAATGTGCCGAGGATGCGCGGCTTGTCCACGTCGCCGGAGTGGCGCGCGAGCAGCTCCTCGGCTTCCTCGCGGCCGTCGCGGCCGAAGTAAGCGTGCAATATGTACACCATAGCCCAAAGATGCCGCCCTTCCTCGACGTTGATCTGGAAGAGATTGCGCAGATCGTAGAGGGAAGGGCAGGTGTGGCCCAGCCGGTGCTGCTGTTCGACCGAAGCGGGCTCGGTGTCGCCTTGCGTGACGATGAGGCGGCGGAACTGCGAGCGGAATTCGCCGGGCACCTGCTGCCACACCGGCTGGCCGAAGGAGTCCCCGAAGCCGATCGTGCGATCCGCGATGGGATCGGCGAGGAAGATGCCCCAGCGGTAGTCGGGCATCTTCACCGTGCCGTAATGCGCCCAGCCTTGCGCGTCCACGCCGACCGCCGTTCGCAGGTACACGTCTGAGTTCGCGAAGTCGTTCGGCCCGAGTTCCTTCCACCATTCGAGGAAACGCGGCTGCCAGTGCTCGAGCGCGCGCTGCAGGGTGCGATCGTTGGCGAGATCGACGTTGTTGGGGATCTTCTCGGAATAGTCGATGGTGCTCATACCCGCTCCCAATTGAATCTCGCCTTCGCGCCGCTGCCGTACACCTTCAGCGCGCCCTGCTCGCCTACCGCGTTGGGGCGAACGAAGATCCAGTTCTGCCAGGCGGAAAGCCTGCCGAAGATGCGCGTCTCCATGCTTTCCTTGCCTGAGAAACGCAGATTCGCTTCCATGCCGGTGAGGGCATCTGGGGAAAGGCTCGCGCGCTCCTCGATCGCGATGCGCACCTCTTCGTTCCAGTCGAGATCGTCGGGCGTGAAGGTAACGAGGCCCGATTCGGAGGCGAGCTTGGCGTCGAGCTTCTCGCCGATGCGCGCGCGCGCCACGTCGATGGGTTTAGACTCGCCGCAGAAATGCGCACTGATGCGCGTTCCCCGGCCGACCATCGGGTAGGCGCCGAAATTCAGCTCCGAGAGCGCGACCGCCGGCGCGCCGGTTTCATCGTCGGGCAACTGGAGCATGTAGCTGCGGTCGGCTGCGAGCGCGAGCTCGAACAGCGTCCCCGCAAAGCAGGAACCCTTGTCGATGATCGCGAATAGAGTGCGCGAGGTGACGTCCAGCCTCGCGAGCGTGCGGCGCAGAAAACCGATCACCTGGCGCACGAACCAGTCGTTCTCGTTCGCCTTCATCGCAGCGTCGGCGGCGAGGGCCCTTTCCATGTCCCCGCGCGTGTTGAATATCCAGGTGCCGATCTCGAGGTCGTTGGTACGCAGCATCAGGACGGCATCGTCCAACTCGCGCGCCATCGCGAGAGGCCACCACTTGTCGCCCGCCGAGTGGATCGCCTCGACGCCGGCGGGAACGTCGTGGCGGGGCGCGAAGACCGTGATCGTAGCGGTGCGCGCTTTCCGGTCGATCACCACGTCCACATTGTCGTAGTGATAGCCGCCGGCGTCGATCGAACGCTTGAATGGATTGAGGGTCACGCCTTTGCCGCTTCCGCGTGCGCTTTGCGCCGCGAGTGCCGCAGCGCGCTCGGCTACGGCATCCTTGAAGCCCTGAGGCTTCGCGATATGGTCCACCAGCTTCCATTGCCTCGCGCGGTCGGCACGCACGCCTTCGCTCGTCGTGCAGAACACGTCGGCGAGGTCGCGCCGGACTTTGCGCTTGTCGGTGACGCGCGTGAGGCCGCCTGTTCCGGGGAGGACGCCGAGCAGCGGCAGCTCGGGCAGGCTCACCGTGGAGGAGCGGTCATCGATCATCAGGATCTCGTCGCAGGCGAGCGCGAGCTCATAGCCGCCGCCGGCGACCGTGCCGTTGACCGCGGCGAGGGATTTCAGTCCCTCGTGGCGGCTCGAGTCCTCGATGCCGTTGCGCGTTTCGTTGGTGAACTTGCAGAAATTCACCTTCCACGCGTGGGTGGATTGCCCGAGCATGTAGATGTTGGCGCCCGAGCAGAACATGCGCTCGCGAGCGCTGGTGATCACCAGGCACTTCACCTCGGGATGTTCGAAGCGGATGCGGTTCAACGCATCCGCAAGCTCGATGTCGACGCCGAGATCGTAGGAATTGAGCTTGAGCTTGTAGCCGGGCTTCAGGCCCTTGTCCTCGTCCACATCCATCGCGAGCGTCGCCACCGGACCGTCGAACGCGAGGCGCCAGTGGCTGTAGCGCTCCGGATGCGTGTCGTAGGTGACGAGGGGAGGGGAGGGTTGAGCTTCGAGAACTGCGGCCATGGGACTCTCCTAAATGTGCTAGGCCGCGACCGCTTTGCGCAGCGCCGAGAGACTCTGCTCCGGCGTCCTGGCGGCCGTGTCCACCGTGACGTCGGCCTGTCCGTAAAGCACGGCCCGGCCGTCGAGTATACGCCGCAGATCCTCCATCGCCTGGTCGTTCCCGGCCATGGGACGCGTGTCGCCCTGCGCGATCACGCGCGCCATATGCTCTTCGGGCTCGGCCCTGAGCCACACCGTAAAGCAGGTCGAGAGGAGGAGTTCATAGGTTCCGGGCTCCGAGACGATGCTGCCGCCCGTGGCGATCACGGCGCGCTCGTTTTTTTCGAGCACCCTTTCGAGGCAGCGGCGCTCATAGCGCCGGTACCCGGCCTGCCCATACAGCAGAAAAATCTCCGAGAGGCCGGTGCCCGCCTCGCGCTCGATCTCGCGGTCGAGCTCGATAAAGGGCGCGCCCAGCGTCTTGGCGAGCTTGGCGCCGAGCGTGGATTTGCCCGCGCCGCGCAACCCGATGAGCGCGATCCTCTTCATGCGCTCGTCGCGCGCGCTGCCGTAGTCGCGGACGAGCTGCGAACGCACGGCGGCGAGCGTCTGTCGCGGCAGACGCTTCAGGAATTGCGTAGTGAGAGTCAACTCCACGGCATCTCGCGTGTCCTCGGCGAGCAGTTCGGCGAGCGGTAAATTGAGGGCGGTCGCTATCTGGCGCAGCAGCAGGATCGAAACGTTGCCCTGTCCGCCTTCGAGCTGCGCGAGGTAGCGCTCCGACACCCCCGAATCACCGGCAAGCAGCTTGCGTGACATGCCTCGCCTGGCACGGGCTTCCCGCACCCGGTCACCGAGGACGGCGAGGTAGTCACGCCCGCTATGGGCATCGCTTTCCTTCGTACGAGCAGACTGTTGTGAATGTTTCTTAATGTGAATACTCGTTGTGCTCACCGATGCAATATAATGCTTGATATAAGTGCTCCATGCAGTATGATGCACTCGATATTGAAACGCAAGCGGGAACGAGAAAAAAGCCGATGGCGCTCGAGCTGACCATCCTTGTCGGAACGATGACCGGAACCGCGCAACTGGTCGCGCAGGAGCTCGAGCTCACGCTCGACGACGGCGAAACACGCGTGCGGACCGTGATGATGGACGGCCTCGATGCGGGTGTGTTTTCCGTCGGCGGCCTGTTCCTGATCTGCTCGTCCACCTACGGCCAGGGCGACGTGCCCGACAACGCGAAGAATCTGTACGAGTCGCTTCAGACGGCTCGCCCCGACCTCTCCAACGTGCAGTACGGCGTGATCGCGCTCGGTGACCGGACCTACGCAGAAACCTTCTGCAACGGCGGCAAGCGTTTCGACGCGATCCTCTCCGAGCTGGGAGCGAGGCGCATCGGCGAGATCATGCTGCACGATGCCAGCGCGGGCACCATGCCCGAAGAAGTCGCGGTGAGTTGGGTGGCCGACTGGATCTCGCTGTGCCGCAAAGAAGCCCGACTCACGGCCTGACTTGATCGAAGAGGGGAGTGACAATCGTGCCGTCGCTCAGCGCCGCCGACCACTCGGTCAGCCCGCCTAGAATCCATATTCCCCGCGACTACAACGCCGCGTACGATTTGGTCCAGCGCAACCTCTCTGCCGGACGCGCGGACAAGGTCGCGTTCGTGGACGACGCGGGTCGATATACCTTCGGCGAGCTCGCGGAGCGCGTGAACCGCTTCGGGTCGGGGCTTCGGGCAATAGGGCTCGAGATGGAGCACCGGGTGCTGCTCGCACTCACCGACACGATCGATTTCCCGACCGCTTTCCTCGGCGCGATCAAGGCGGGGATCATCCCGGTCGCGGTGAACACGCTGCTGACATCGAAAGACTACGAATACATGCTCTCCGACAGCCGCGCCAAGGCGCTCGTCGTCTCGGAGCAGCTGCTGCCGCAGTTCGCGCCGTTCTTGCCCAAGCTGCCGTTCCTGAAACACGTGATCGTTTCGAGCGGCGGCGCATCCGGCCACAAGGCGTTCAGGGACGTCCTCGCGAAAGGTTCACCCGAGTTCTCGCCCGCGCCGACGACCTGCGACGATCCCTGCTTCTGGCTGTATTCCTCCGGCTCGACCGGCGCGCCGAAGGCCGCCGTGCATGTGCATTCCAGCATGGCCGTCACTGCGGAGCTCTATGGGAGAGGCGTCCTTGCCGTCACCGAGAACGACGTGCTTTTTTCCGCCGCGAAGCTCGCCTTCGCGTACGGCCTGGGCAATGCGCAGACTTTCGCTCTCGCCGCCGGCGCGACCGCCGTCCTGATGGCCGAGCGCGCGACGCCGGCGTCGGTATTCAAGCGCCTCGCCGAAACGAGGCCCACGATCTTCTACGCCGTCCCTACGCTCTACGGGGCGATGCTCGCCAGCCCCGAGTTTCCGAAGGAGAAGTTCCTCGCGCTGCGCCTTTGCGTCTCGGCCGGCGAGGCCCTGCCGGCCGACATGGGCAGGCGCTGGAAAGAAAGGACCGGAGTCGACATCCTGGAGGGCATCGGTTCGACCGAGATGCTGCACATGTTCATCAGCGCCCGGCCGGGGGATGTGCGCTACGGCGCGACCGGGAAGCCCGTTCCCGGCTACGAGCTGCGCCTCGTGGACGAAGAGGGGGCTCCGGTAGGGCGCGGCGAGATCGGCGAGCTCCAGGTGAGCGGACCGACGAGCGCGGCGTGCTACTGGAACAACCGCGAGAAAAGCCGCTCGAGCTTTGTCGGCTCCTGGTTCAGGAGCGGCGACAAATTCAGGCAGGACGAGGACGGTTACTTCGTATACGCCGGACGCTCGGACGACATGCTGCGGGTCTCGGGCTTCTACGTCTCCCCGGCAGAGGTCGAGGCCGCGCTCGTCGGCCACGAGGCGGTGCTCGAAGCGGCGGTGGTGGGCCACGAGGACGACAACCGCCTGATCAAGCCGAAGGCGTTCGTCGTGCTCAAAGAAGGCCGCTCGCCGAGCGAAGCCCTCAAGGCGACCATGCAGCAGCACATCAAGGACAGGCTCGCGCCTTATAAATACCCTCGCTGGATCGAGTTCGTGAACGAATTGCCCAAGACTGCAACCGGCAAGATCCAGCGCTTCAAGCTTCGCGGATAGTTGCTTTCGGTTCCTCGGCGGCTTAGAATTTGAACCATGGTTCAAGTTTTGAATCACAGTTCGAACGAAGCCCCCTTGTCGGAGCGCATGCAGCGCAAGAACGAGGCGCGACGCCTGGACATCCTGCGCGCCGCGGCGCGCGTATTCCGCCGCCTGGGTCTCTCGGCAACCGGCATGCGCGAGATCGCCGAGGAAGCCGATCTCTCGCCCGGCAACCTGTATTACTACTTCAGCGGCAAGGACGAGATCCTGCTCTTCTGCCAGGAGCGCACGCTTGTGCGACTCCTCGCCTCGGTGGAAGAGGCGCGTACCGCCTCTGGTTCCTGCTCCGGGCGTTTGCGCGCGGTGATGAGCGCGCATGTGCGCTGCATGCTCGACGAGCTCGAGGGCGCGACCGCGCACCTCGAGGTGGAAGTTCTGCCCGAGGCTATGCGCAAGGGGGTCATCCAGAAACGCGATGCCTACGAGGGCGCGGTGCGCGGCCTTGTTGCCGAGGGGATAGAGCGCGGCGAATTCGCCCGGACCGATCCAGCGCTCGTCACGCGCGCCATGCTCGGCGCGGTCAACTGGACCGCGCGCTGGTACAGGCCCGAGGGCCCGCGATCGGTCGCCGAGATCGCCGATTCGCTCTCCGATTACCTCGTTCGAGGCCTCGTCCCGACAAAATGAAGACGGCCGCCCCCACGAACGTCCACCTCACCTTGCGCGTGAACGGCGAGGAGCAGCAGGTTTCTTTCGCCCCGTACAAGACGCTGCTCGAAGTGCTGCGCGAGGACATGAACCTCACCGGTACCAAGCACGGCTGCGAGCTCGGCGAGTGCGGCGCCTGCGCAGTGCTGGTGGACGGTGTGCCCGTGCTTTCCTGCCTCGCGCTCGCCCTTGATTGCGAAGGGCGGGCTGTCGAGACCGTAGAGGGCCTGGCGAGCGGCGGCAAGCTGCATCCGCTGCAGGCGGCCTTTGCAGACCTCGGCGGCGCTCAGTGCGGCTACTGCACCCCCGGAATCCTGATGACGGCGAAAGCGCTGCTCGAAAAAGACCCGAACCCGAGCCGCGAGAGGATCAAGGAAGCGATCTCCGGGAACCTGTGCCGCTGTACCGGCTACCAGCAGATCTACGAATCGATCGAGGAAGCGGCGAGAACGATGCGGGAGTCCAAGCGGTGACGAAACGCTTCGACGTGATCGGCAAGCCCCGCCGCCGGGTGGACGGCCGCGCCAAGGTGACGGGACTCACGCGCTTCGCCGACGACGTGGTGCTGCCGCGCATGCTGCATTGCAAGCTGCTGCGTTCTCCGCATCCGCATGCGACGATCGAGTCGATCGACGTTTCGCGCGCGCAAGCGCGGCCTGGCGTACACCTCGTGCTCACAGGCAAGGATTTCCCCGTCACCTTCGGCATCCTGCCGGTAACCCAGGACGAATATCCGCTCGCTCCAGAGCGTGTCCGCTACGTGGGCGATCCGGTCGCCGCAGTCGTCGCCCGCGACGAGCAGACCGCGTTCGAGGCGCTCGGCTTCATCGAAGTCGAGTACCGGCCGCTCAAGACCATCTCCGATCCGGAGGAGGCGCTCGCGACGCCCGAGCCGCGCATTCACAGCTACGGCGAGCAGGGAAACATCCACCGCCTCCAGGCCTTCGAGTTCGGCGACGTGAACGAGGCGCTCGCCAAAGCCGACCACGTGTTCGAGGATGTGTTCTTCTACCAGGGCAACACGCACCTGCCGATCGAGCAGCACGCCTCGGTCGCCGCGGTCGACGGCGAAGGCAAGCTCACGCTCTGGTCGTCCACCCAAGTGCCGCACTACATCCACCGGGCGCTTGCCAATGCGCTGCAGATTCCACCTGCGCACGTACGCGTGATCGCCTGCCCGAATGGCGGCGGTTTCGGCGGAAAGTGCGACCTGCACAATCACGAGATCGTGGTGTCGAAAGCGGCGATCCTGCTCGGCCGGCCGGTGAAGATCTGCCTCACGCGCGAGGAAGTCTTCTACATGCACCGCGGCCGCCATCCGGTGCTGATGAAAATGCGCACCGGCGTGACGAAAGACGGAAAGATCACCGGCATGCACACGCAGACGCTGCTCGACGGCGGCGCCTATGGCGGCTACGGTGCGGCGAGCACCTTCTACACGGGCGTGCTCCAGACGGTGGCCTATCACATCCCGCGCTACAAGTTCGACGCCTGCCGAATCTTCACCAACAAGCCGCCTTGCGGCCCCAAGCGCGGGCACGGCACGCCGCAGCCGCGCTTCGGCCAGGAAGTGCAGCTCGACAAGATCGCGGAGAAACTCGAGATCGACCCGGCAGAGCTGCGCCTTTCCATCGTCGCCAAGCCCGATTCGCTCACGGCGAACTGGCTGAAGATAGGCACGATCGGCCTCGCCGAGTGCATCCGCAAAGTGGTGGCGAGCTCCGACTGGAAAAACAGATTCCGGAAACTCCCCGAAGGCCGCGGTGTCGGGCTCGCGTGCGGCGCGTATCTGTGCGGCGCGGGGTTGCCGATCTACTGGAACAAGATGCCGCAATCGGGCGTGCAGCTTCTCATCGACAGGAGCGGGCAGGTCACGGTGTTCTGCGGCGCGACCGAGATCGGGCAGGGGTCGGACGACGTGCTCGCGGCGATCGTTGCCGAAGTGCTGGGCGTCGACCCCTACGACGTGCGCTGCGTCACCGGCGACACGGGCTTGACGCCGGTCGACCTCGGCTCGTACTCCAGCCGGGTCACCGTGATGATGGGCAATGCCGCGATCCAAGCGGCCGAGCTGCTGCGCGATCTCATCGCGCGAGCGGCTGCCGAGCACATGGAAACCGTGCCCGAGAACGTCGGCTTCGCGCTCGGGCGCGTGTTCCGCGCCGACGATCCGGGAAAGCTGATGAGCTTCCGCGAAGCGATCGTGCTGGCCGAGGAAAAATTCGGCACGCTGGGTTCGGTGGGCTCCTATTCACCGCCGCGCTCACCCGGCCGCTACAAAGGAGCGGGGGTCGGACCGTCTCCCGCTTACTCCTATACGGCGTGCGTGGTCGAAGCCGAAGTGGACCGCAAGACGGGCTGGATCACCGTGCCGAAAGTGTGGATCGCGCACGACATCGGCCGCGCCGTCAACCCGGTGAGCGCGCGCGGGCAGGTCGAAGGCAGCGTCTACATGGGACTGGGCGAGGCGCTCATGGAAGAGCAGGTCTTCCGGCGCCTGCCGCCCAAGCTCTCCAACGCGCTCGTGCACAAGATTCCTTCGCTTCTCGAATACAAGAGCCTGACCTCGCTGGACATGCCCGAAGTCTTTACCGAGCTCGTCGAGGACCCGGATCCCAACTGTCCGTTCGGAGCGAAGGAAGTGGGGCAGGGGCCTTTGCTGCCCGTGATGCCGGCGGTCGCGAACGCCGTGTACGACGCGATCGGGGTGCGTATCGACGAGCTGCCGATCACCCCGGACAAGGTGCTCGCCGCCCTGGAGAAAAAAGCCAAGGGCGAAACGCCGCGAGTCGGGCCGGAGAGTTTTCCCGATGTTCCCTACCCCGAGCCGATGCTCGTGCCGCCGCCCTGGGAAGGCGGCGACGGAAATTCCGTCAACACACCGCGGCGCAGGCCTTTGAAGAAGGAGGCCCTGGCATGATGCGGCTGCCCTGGTTCGAATTTCATTCGCCGAGATCCATCAGTGAAGCGGCGAAGATCCTCGCGGCCGAAGGCCCGCAGGCGATGCTGATCGCGGGCGGGACCGATCTCCTGCCCAACATGAAGCGGCGCCACCAGACTCCGGCAACGCTCGTATCGCTGCGGCAGATCGAAGCCTTGAAGAAAGCCGCCAACGGGTCGGGTGTCACTTTGGGCGCCGCCTTCACGCTGAATGAAATCGTCGCGAACGCCGCGGTGCGCGAGCAGTACGCCGGGCTTTGGCAGGCGGCGGCGCAGGTCGCAACCGTGCACCTGCGCAACATGGGCACGCTCGGCGGCAACCTGTGCCTGGACACGCGCTGCAACTACTACAACCAGAACTACGAGTGGCGAAAGGCGATCGACTTCTGCCTGAAGAAGGACGGCGAAATCTGCTGGGTCGCCACCGCGAGCAAGCGCTGCGTCGCGGCTTCCTCGACCGACACGGCGCCCGCGCTGATATCCCTGGGCGCGACCGCGCGCCTGGTCTCCACGCAAGGCGAGCGCGAGGTGGCGCTCGCAGATCTCTACAAGAACGATGGCATCGACTATCTCACGCGCCGCCCCGACGAGATCCTCACCGAAGTGAAATTGCCCGCGCCGGAGGGATGGAGGAGCAGCTACTGGAAGCTGCGCCGCCGCGGCGCGTTCGACTTTCCGGTGCTGGGTGTCGCCGCGGCGGTCAGGACCGCGCGCGACGGAACGGTCGAAGACGCCCGCATCGCGCTCGGCGCGGTGTCCTCGCGGCCTTTCCTCACGAAGGGCGGCGAGCTTCTCATCGGCAAGAAGCTCAGCGACGACGCCATCGCGGAAGCCGGCGCCAAGGTCGCATCGGCGGCGAAGCCGATGGACAACACCGACTTGGATCTCTACTGGAGAAAAGCGGTGGCTGCGGAATTCGTGGGCTACGCGCTGCGCGAGATCCGCGGCGATGACATGAGCGCGACGCGCGTTCGCATCGCGCGACACGCGCTCTAGGACGACTGCACTCCGACGAGCTTTTGTATCACCGGCCGCGATCCTTCGAGCGCCACGCGCTGCATGTAGAACGCGAGCCCGCGGACGCCGCCCAGCTCCTCGCCGCCGCCGGCACGCCCCGGGCCGCCGTGCACGAGCTGCGGCAGCACCGTTCCCGGTCCCGGCGACATCTCGATCTTCGGATGGCCGAGGAAAATCCGCCCGTGGTAAGGCGCGATCCCCGAAACGACCTCCTCGAGGAACGCCGCGTCCTCGGAGTACAGCGACGACACCAGGCCGCCGTTGCCGCGCGCTACGATCGCGGCGGCGTCCGAGCCCTTGCCCGAATAGGCCAGGAGCGACGCAACCGGGCCGAACACTTCGCGCGCGTGAACCGAGGCGGCGAGCGCGTCCTTTGCGAATTCCATCAGCACGGGCGAGATGAAGAATCCCTTGCCGGCGAGCGGCGCAGCGCTGCCGAATGCCAACTTTCCTTCCGCGCCGAGCTTGGCGACGCCCTCGCGCACGTCGGCGAGCTGGCTGCCGGAGGCCAGCGGCCCCATGCGCGTTTCCTCCAACGCCGGATTCCCGACGCGCACTGCTTTCAAGCCTTCAGCGAGGTCCTCGCGCATCGTGGCTGCGTGCGCCTGCGGCACGAGCACGCGCCGAATCGCAGTGCACTTCTGGCCTGCCTTCTGCGTCATGTCGCGCAACACGTCTTTCAGGAACGTCTCGTACATGTCCCCGCCCGGCGCGGCGTCGGGACCGAGCACCGCCGCGTTGAGGCTGTCGGCCTCAACGTTCACGCGCACCGATTCGCGGACGATGTTGGGAAGCGCGCGAATGCGCGTGCCGGTGTCGCCGGAGCCCGTGAAGGCAAGCACGTCCTGGGCGCCGAGCAAGGCCGGCAGGTCGCGCGGCGCACCCACGAGAAGCGAGAGGGCGCCTTCGGGCAACACCTTCTTCTCGACGAGGATCTCCATCAGGCGGTGCGCGACCATCGCCGAGCTGGTTGCGGGCTTGGAGAACACGGGCATTCCCGCGAGAAGCGCCGAGGCGGCTTTCTCCGCCAGTCCCCAAGCCGGAAAATTGAATGCGTTGATCTGCACTGCGACGCCATGGCGCGGCACATTGATGTGCTGCCCGTGAAAACGGGGCGAGCGTCCGAGCTGCACGCCTTCCCCGTCGACGAGGAATTTCGCAGTGCCGAGCGAGCTGCCGATCTCGGCATAGGTCTGGAGCGTGAAGATCGCGCCGTCGATGTCGAACTTCGCGTCCGATCGGGTGTTGCCGCCGTTCGCGACCGCGAGATCGAGCAATTCGTCCCTGTGCGCTTGGATCGCCTTCGCCGTCTCCTTGAGTAGATTTCCGCGCTCCGCGAAGCTCAACGCGCGCAGCGAAGGTCCGCCTTTGCGGCGGGCGTGGTCCAGCGCCGCGGCGAGGTCGAGGCCGTCACTCGAAACTTGAGCAAGCGGTTCTTCGGTAGCGGGATCGACGAGCGTCTGCGGCGCGCCCGCTCCTTCGACCCAGCGCTCGCCGAGATAGCTGCGCAGCGTCTTCATTTGGAACTCCGATGCTTTTTCGACTGACGCTAGGATAGCCGAAGCGCGCGCAGTCTTGATTACACCGAAGAGGGACGGTGACGCGGATTAAAGCGACCGAGGCGGCTCTCACGCAGGGTGATGAACTAAGGTGCATTCTGCGGCGAATGACTCCCTTAGGCCAAAAGCAGTCATTCGGCTATACAGGTATGCTCGGACCGATCACTCGCTGAGTTTTGCGGCGTTCGCTCTCTCGCCGCTGCTGAGACAGCGCGAAGGACCATTCTAGTTGCCTACGTTCCTCCCCCCGGCGGCGGTCCTTCAGCCACTCGACGGCTTCCGCCTCCCTTTGAAAGCTGCGGAGACGGATTCCCTGCTGGCGGCCAAGCAATGAGAAGTAATCGTGGGACATACCGAGTTCCACGGTATCGCCGAGGAGGGCGATTTTGTGCATCGGATCCGATGCGATTTTCTTGAGAATCCTCAGAACACCGTGCCTCTCGATGGTGAACAGAGGCTTCGAAAGGCGCACGTGCATGAGAACGCGCGAGCACGGGTGATCGATGCTGGCCAATACCACGGCGTTAAGAAACTTCCGTGTCTCGTCGGGGGTTTCCCGGTCGAGCAACTGCGCCCTGAGAAAACCGTTTTCGTTGGAGATCCGGTATTCCATAGTCCGAAGAACGCCCCGACGATAGCCAACATGACGATAATATTATTCGGTGACACTAATTCATCGATTGAGGAGTTCTTTAGGCGCAAGGGAGCGCTGTTCACATTCTGCAGCTCGACTTGCGATGTGCGACGAGGCCGGGAGCGATGCTGCGTTCATCTATAGTCCCTTTGGGTTATTTCAGCGGCGTCGATGTTCAGCTACAGTTGTAGTTTCTTAGCTACAACGCCAGGAGAGTGACAGATGAACGAAGACTTGACTTGGGAGGTCAGGTACGAAGCCACTGAACGCGAATCTCGGCAGAAAGCACTGGCAAAAGCGTGCTTCTACTGGAAAAAAGATGGACAACTCATGCGTTCTGCTGAATTCACGCAGTCAGAGCTTGAAGTCGAGTGCGAGCGGCTGTGTGAAACCGGAACAGATCTGACGCAGTTTGTGCTCGCTCTAAAGCAGCTCGCTCTTTCTACCGGACAAGCGTACAACGCTACCTCCTCTCTCCCCGTCGAACCCGGACGTTTTTAGTCACCGGTCACCACGCGCCGGATCATCCCGCGGCAGCACGTCGGCGAACTCGTCGAAGCGCTTCCACTTCGGCACCGGCGGCGCATAGCCCTCGCGCGGCACGTAAGGCGAAGGCTCGACCGTCGTCATGCGGTGGATGTAGCGCGGGCAGTTGGGGAAGATGCGCTCGGCGCGCACGCGGACGATGAGTTGCGCGCCGGCAAAGCTCGCGAGCAGCGGATCGTCGCCGGCGGCGGACGCGCTGCCGTTGACGCGCAGGCGGTTCGGTCGCTCGAAGTCGATGAACAGCAGCGCCACCGCTGGGTTGACGAGCAGATTGCCGAGGCTGCGGAACATGCCGTTGCCGTCGTAGCTCGGGAACGCGAGCTCGGCTACGCCGGTCACGCGAACGAAGCCGGGCGCCCCGCCCTTGAACGAACAGTCGGGCCGCCCCTCGCCGTCGGCGGTAGCGAGGAAGAACATGGGGCGGGTTTCGATAAAAGCACGGTCTTCGTCGCTGAAGTCCCGGCGCGCCAGTTTCTCGTCGAGCCGGTCGGCGAGGCGGCGCGTGTCGAAGCGGTCCTGCAGCGCTCGCATGCCGGCGTGATACGCCGGGGATGTTTCGTCGTTCATGCTAAACGATGTCTTCGTGCAGACAGAGGATGTTGCCTTCGGGGTCCTGGAACCACGCGGCCTTTTCGGAGCCGAGCACGGCGACGTGATCGACTGTCTTGAAGCCCGGCAGGTCGTAATCGGCGAACACGACACCGCGCGCCTCGAGCGCGCGGATCGCGGCGACGATGTCCTTGACCTGGAAGCTCAGCGTCGAGTGCGTGGCCTTGGTGCCGCCCGGTTTCGGGAAGAGCGCGACCTCGGTGCCGCCGCAGCGGTATACGAATTTTCCGCTGGCCTTGGCGCCGACGGCCTCGAGCCCGAGCTGTTCGCCGTAGAAGCGGCGTGCGCGCTCCAGATCGATGACCGGGAGCATGCAGCTGATCTGCGTGCCTTTCAGAACGTTGCTGCGTGGTGCGGGCGCGTTCATGTCGTCTCCTTTGGTTTTCAGGCCGCCGGCGAAACCTTCCGGTCCGGGCGGGTGCGGCCTATACTCCGCTCGAAGGCACGACGACGCCATACGTGTTTCCACGTAGTCGCGCGCCTTGCGGGGAGTTCATGGCAACCCTTGCAGCACGCATCGCCGAGCAGGGCCTGAAGCTGCTGAACGAGATCGCCGCCGAAGCCTGGAGCCTGGAGAGCTTCGCGAGCTCGGGGCTGGACCGGCTCCCGCGCCTCGTCGCCTCCGAGGTGACCACGCTGAGCATCTGCGACCTCGCGCGCGGCCGCCGCACGGTGTTCAGCGCTCCCAATCGCGCTTTCTCCGCCGGTGAGCGGGCGGCGTTCGACGCGCACTTCCACGAGCACCCGCTCGTGCTCTACCACTCGAAGACACCCGGGGGTAGCACGCACCGCATCAGCGACTCGCTCCCGGCCTCGCAGTTCCGGCAAACGCCGCTCTACAACGATTACTACCGCTGCGTCGGCCTCGACCATGTGATGGCGCTGCCCCTCTACGTCGACCGGCGCTTCCTCGTGAGCTTCGTCTTCAACCGCAAGCGCCGCGATTTCGACGAAGCGGAGCGCGACGCGCTCGACGTGCTGCGCCCGCAGCTCGCCGCGCTCTTCGGCCAGGCGCTGTCGCAGGAGCGCACGCGCTCGCTGCTCGCGCAGCTCGACGCGCTCGCCGCCCCGGGCGGCTGGAGCGCGATCGGATTGGACGGCGAGCGGCGCGTCGTGCGCGCCTCCGACGCCACGCGCGAGCGCATCGAGGCCTGCTGGCCGCATTGGAAGGGCGGCGAGGGAGCGCGGCTGCCCGAGGCCCTCGACCGTTGGCTGCAGGAACGGCTGGAAGGAACGGAAAATCTCGCCGGCGCTCAGGCGAGCGGCTCGCTCACGGTCGGGCGAAGCGGGAAGGCGCTGCGCGTGCGGCTCGTGCCCAATCCGGCGAGCGGCGGCGGCTTTCTGCTGTTCGTTAGCCTCGCCGTCGAGGCCGATTTTCCGGCGTCTGCCGCGGGAGCGGCTCTCACCCCGCGCGAGCGCGAAGTCCTGCAATGGGCCGCGGCGGGCAAGACCAACGCGGAGATCGCCGCGATCCTCGACATGAGCCCGCGCACGGTGGAGAAGCATTTCGAGCACGTTTTCGAAAAGCTCGGCGTGGAGACGCGCATGGCGGCGGTGATGCGCTTGCTGGCCGGCTCGCCGCGAGGCTGAACGCGCAGTGTTTCCTATACACACCGGCAGACCCGCGACGCTCGCGCCCAAGGGCATGGTCGCCTCGCCGCACTCGCTCGCTTCCGCAGCGGGCGTCGACGCGCTTCGCGCCGGAGGCTCGGCGGTGGACGCGGCGATCGCGGCGGGCGCCGCGCTGTCGGTGCTGTACCCGCACATGACGAGCGTCGGCGGCGACGCGTTCTGGCTGATCTACGACGCAGAAGCGCGCCGCGTGCGCTACTTGAACGGCGGCGGGCGCGCGGCCAAGAGCGCGAGCATCGATTGGTTTCGTTCGCGCGGAATGAACGAAGTCCCGCTGCGCGGATTCCTCCCCGCGACGCTGACCGTTCCAGGAGCGGTGGCGAGCTGGTGCGCGGCGCACGAAGAGTATGGGCGGTTGCCGCTTTCACGCGACCTTGCCGCCGCCATCGAGTACGCGCGCGAAGGATACCCGGTGACGGGAAGGCTCGCGCGCTGGATCGAGATGTGTGCCGGCGAGAACGCGCTGAACGCGCATGCGCTCGCACTCTTCGTTCCGGACGGCGCGGCGCCGCGCGCGGGTGGCAAGCTCACGAACCGCGGGCTCGCGCTGGTGCTGGAGCGGATCGCAGCGGCCGGGCGCGAGGGATTCTACGCCGGCGAGACGGCGCGCTCGCTCGCGAGCTTCTCCCGCGCGGGAGGCGGGTTCTTCGACGAAGCGGACTTTGCGGAGCAGCACGCCAGCTGGGACGAGCCACTACGCGGCATCTACCGCGGGGTCGAGATCTTCGAGACGCCTCCGCCCACCCAGGGTTTTACGGTGCTGGAGATGCTCAACCTCATCGAGCCCTACGAGATCGGCAAGATGGATCCTCTCGGCCCCGAACTCGTGCACCTGCTGGTGCAGGCGAAGCAGATCGCCTACCACGACCGCGACCGGCTGCTCGCCGACCCCGAGTTCCAGCCGGTTCCCGTCGAGCGGCTGACCTCGAAGCCTTACGCCGATGAGCGCCGGCGCCTTATGCGCGCTGACCGGGCGCTACCTTGGGATCTCGTGCCATCTTATGGCACGCTCGCCGGCGACACGGTGTTCGTCGGCGCGGTCGACGCCGAAGGCAACGCGGCGGCGCTGATCCAGAGCCTTTATTTCACGTTCGGCTCGGGCGTGGTCGCGGGCGACACCGGCGTCGTCCTGCAGAATCGCTCGGCCTACTTTTCGCTCGATCCACAGCATCCCAACGCCCTCGAGCCGGGCAAGCGCCCGATGCACACGCTGATCGCGTCGATCGCGCTGAAGGACGGTCGCCCCTGGCAGGTATTCGGCTGCATGGGCGCCGACGGCCAGCCGCAGATCCACCTGCAAAGCTATGTGCGCCTCATCGATTTCGGCTTTGACATCCAGCAGGCGCTCGAGATGCCGCGCTGGCTCTCGGGGCGCTTCGCCATCGGCGACTCGCGCGACCTGCTCAATATCGAAGGGCGTTTTCCCGAGGCGACCGTGAAAGAGCTCGAGCGCCGGGGACACGCGGCGAATCGCTGGCCGGATTTCTGCGAGCTCGCCGGCCACGCGCACGGAATCACCATCGATCCCGTGTCCGGCATGCGCACAGGCGGCGCCGATCCGAGGAGCGACGGCGCCGCGATCGGTCATTGATCGACGTCTGCCAAATCTTAGACATTCGGGCTACGAAGTACGCGGGGCAGGGCATGGTTTTTGCTCGCGTAATGCCATGGCCGCCCGCTACCTTGAAGCTATGCAGTGCCTCAATCTCATTGCGCCCGAGCGTTTGGCGGAGGCGCTAGAGATCGCTGATGCTCGCGTTGGACGGCAATCTTTCCGGGAAGGGTGTGATTCTGGCTTTGTGAAGATGGTTTCTTCGGTGCCGAATGACCAGTTTCGGTGGTTCCGATTGGTGTTACGAAGAATGGCGGAAAAGTACGAGCGTCGCAAAAGTATGCCCCCCGCAGCAGCCACCTCGCAGGCGTCTTCACCGGCGCCTGTGTGAATCCAAGCAACGACCGCTAGATCTTGTCCGGAAAACGGATGATGAATCCGTCGCGGTTGGGCATGCGCACCTTGGGCAGCGTTTCGGCGTTCATCGAATCGTCCTCGCCGATCAGCTTGTTCTGCGCGAGGATAAAAGCGGTGAGCGCATAGACCTCATTGTCGGTGAGCGAGCGCGGTTGCTGCCAGGGCATCGCCCGCCGGATGAAGTCGAAGACGGTCGTGGGATAGCCCCAGAAGTTGGCGATCGTCTTCGGCGTATCGATACCGCCGCTGAGCGGAGCGCCGCCGACCAGGGCGGCAAAGACGCCGCCCTTGCCATTCTCCCCGTGGCAAAGAGCGCACTTCTGCGCGAAGATGCGCGCGCCCTGCGCGGGCGTGCCGCCGCCGATCGGCAGGCCCGTGCCGTCGGGCTGGATACTGATGTCCCACGCGGCGATGTCGGCCGGCTCGAGCGGAATCCCGAGATTCGGCCCTGCGGCGAGGGCAGCGCCCGAACCGAGACCGAGCGCGAGAGCCATGGCCGGAAGCTTAGGCGTAGACATGTTTCACCTCCCCTTTGCCGTCGATCGCCCAGCTCGTGAGGCTGTTGTAGTGCTGGTTCGGGAATGCGAGCACGTTCGGGACCTTATGAGTCTCGCCGCGCTGGGCCACGAACTGCGCGCGCGTCGGCTGCACGTTGCCGGCCTCGTCCCAGGCGCGGCTCTGCAGCACCGCGGGACCGCCGTCCCACCGCCAGGGCATGCGGAACCGGGTAAAGGCCTTGGAGAGCACCGGCGCCTGCAGCGCCGCCTGCGCCCAACTCTGGCCGCCGTCGGCCGAAACCATCACCTTGGAAATCCGGCCGTTGCCCGAGTAGGCGATGCCCGAGATCTCGTAGTATCCGGGCCCCTTGAGCGCCAGCCCCGGCGAGGGGTGGGTGATGAAGGACTTCACCTCCTGCAGGAAGTAGAACCGGTACGCTTTTCCGCCCGGCAGGAGCTGCGAGTAGGTGCGGGTCTCGTAATAGCTCATGGCCGGGGCTTCGACCAACTTCAACCGGCGCAGGAATTTGACGTTCATGTTGCCTTCCCAGCCGGGAAGGAGCAGCCGCATCGGATAGCCGTTGCCGGGCATGAGCCGCTCGCCGTTCTGGTAGAGCGCGATCATGGCGTCGTCCAGGGCCTTGGTCAGCGGGACGCTGCGGCTCAAGGCGAGCGAGTCGGCGCCTTCGGCGACCAGCCACTTCGCCTTCGGGTCGATTCCGGTTTCCTCCAGCAAAGTGGAAAGCGGAACGCCGGTCCATTCGGCGCAAGACGCGAGGCCATGCAGCGCCTGTACGCTCGCCTGGATCGGCTCCTTCGAGAACATCGGCGCGCTGTTCCCGCCGCACTCGACGAAGGTCATGCGCGACACCATCGGATAGCGCGCAAGCGCGTCGAGCGTGAAGGCGAGGGGCCGCTTCACCAGGCCGTGGATCACCAGGCGGTGTTTGTCCGGGTCGATGTCCGGGGTGCCGGAGTGCACGATGGTGAAATGCAGGCCGTTCGGCGTGAACGTCCCGTTGATCAGTTGATGCGGAGTGCGTGCGTGCGAGGTGCGGGTTTCGCCCTTCGGATTGGAGAGCGTGCGCACGACCTTTCCCTCGAACCGCGACCGCTGCTCGTAGGGCGGAGAGATCGCGCCGGGCACGAGGCTCCACGGGTCGTCCGTGAGCGGGGCCGCCCCTGCGGATCGGGCGAGCGTATAGCCCGTCACGGCCGCGGTGAACGCAGCGCCGCCGCGCAGGAAGGCGCGGCGTCCGAGAAGCCCGTTTCCTGCGACCGCCTCCAGTCTTTCCAACTCCTCCTTCGCTCGATCTTTTGGTTCCACGGCCGGCCTCCTTGAACGGGTCCCTCGGGACCGATATTCTGCTCCCAAACGTCTGCCTCGTGCGCAGCTCCCGGGCTGAGCATAAAATGGCCGCGCAAAGCTTCCCCTCCACGCCGAAGACCAGGGAAGCGGGCTCAAATCCATGGGGAGAAACGCGTGCCCTCGCGCAGCACTGCCGATCATTCGGTCAGCCCGCCCGTCGTCAGAATTCCGCGCGACTACAACGCTGCGAACGATCTGATCGAACGCAATCTCGCCGCCGGCGGCGCGGCCAGGCTCGCGTACGTAGACGACGCAGGCCAATACACGTTCGCGCAGCTTGCCGAGCGCGTCGACCGCTTCGGCTCGGGGCTGCGGGCGATGGGCCTGGAAATGGAGCACCGCATACTGATTGCCCTGACCGACACGATCGACTTCCCCGCGGCGTTTCTCGGCGCGATCAAGGCGGGCATCATCCCGGTCGCGGTGAATACCTTGCTCACCCCAAAAGACTACGAATACATGCTCTCCGACAGCCGCGCCAAGGCGCTCGTCGTGTCGGAGCAGCTGCTGCCGCAGTTCGCGCCGGCGATCGGCAAGCTCCCGTTCCTGAAACAGGTCATCGTCTCAGGAGGCAGCGCACACGGCCATGCCGCATTCGAAGACGTGCTGGCGAAGGGGAAGTCCGAGCTTGCGCCCGCGCCGACGACTTCCGACGACGCTTGCTTCTGGCTCTACTCGTCGGGTTCGACCGGCATGCCGAAGGGCACGGTCCATGTCCATTCCAGCATGATCCTCACCGCCGAGCTCTACGCGAAGGCCGTGCTGGGGCACAGGGAAAGCGACGTCGTCTTCTCCGCGGCGAAGCTTTTTTTCGCGTACGGCCTCGGCAACTCGCTCTCCTTTACGCTGGCGGCCGGCGCCACCGCGATTCTGATGGCCGAGCGTCCGACGCCGGCGTCGGTGTTCAAGCGGCTGACGGAAAAGAAGCCGACGATTTTCTACGGAGTGCCGACGCTCTACGCGGCGATGCTCGCGAGCCCCGATTTCCCGAAAAGGGAGAACTTGGCACTGCGCTTGTGCGTCTCGGCCGGGGAGGCCCTGCCGCCCCACATCGCGAAGAGCTGGAAGGAAAAGACCGGCGTAGAGATCCTCGACGGAATCGGCTCGACCGAGATGCTGCATATCTTCCTTTCCAACCGGCCGAACGACCTGCGCTACGGCACCACGGGCAAACCGGTGCCGGGGTACGAGTTGCGCCTCGTGGATGAGCGCGGCAACCCGGTGAAGCAGGGCGAGATGGGAGAGCTGCAGATCAGCGGGCCGACGAGCGCCGCCTGCTATTGGAACAACCACGACAAAAGCCGCAACACCTTCATGGGAGGCTGGACGAAGAGCGGAGACAAGTACACGCTCGACCGCGACGGCTACTACGTATACGGCGGGCGCTCCGACGACATGCTGAAGGTCTCGGGGATCTACGTCTCGCCCGCCGAAGTCGAAGCCGCTCTCATCACGCACGAAGCAGTGCTCGAAGCGGCGGTGGTCGGCGCCGAAGACGAGAACAAGCTCGTCAAGCCCAAGGCCTACGTCGTTCTCAAGCAGCTCAACTCGGGGACCGACGCGCTGAAGGCCGCGCTCCAGCAGCACGTCAAGGGCAAGCTCGCGCCCTACAAGTATCCGCGCTGGATCGAGTTTCTACCCGAGCTGCCGAAGACCGCGACGGGAAAGATCCAGCGGTTCAAATTGCGTGGCTAGAAAGAAAGGGAGCGGCGTGGCCGAAAAAAATCCGTCGCCGGGCGGGCGCATCGCGATCGGTGTCGCGGTGTGCGCAATGGGCGTGAGCGTCGTCGCGCTGTGCGTCTATCAGCTTGCGCTCAAGGCGAACGTGCTCGCCGCCTGGGAATTCGCGGCGTTGCCGGTGGGAATGGCGTTCGCCTTCGGCGGAGCGCTCTTTGCGCTGCCCGGAAGCTTCGTCAGAGCGCGGGCGCTGATCGCAGCCCTGATGATCACCGCCCTGGCCCTCTCGGCGGACTGGGTCGCCTTCGGGCCGGGTGATTCGGGCGTCAGGAATGGCTTTTCCCTCCACAACGTCCGCGGGCCCTTTCAGACCAGTCAAATGCTCGGTCGCTTGTTGTTCGGAGTAGGGGCGGTGCTCGCGGACCTTATGGCCCTCTGGGCGTGGGTGCGGTTTCTTCTGACGCCGGGCCGCGGTGCCGCGACGCGCGCCAGATCGAGATCGTGAATGAGCTCCCCTGAGCCGCCGATCGCCTCCGTCCGTGCGTGGATCGAGGATGCCAGGCGCATCGTGATCCTCACCGGCGCCGGCATCTCCACCGAGTCGGGGATTCCGGATTTTCGCGGGCCGCAAGGAGTGTGGACGAAGGACCCGCAGGCGGAGAAGCTCTCCAACATTCACTACTACGTCGCCGATCCCGAGATCCGAAGAAAATCCTGGCGGGCGCGCCTCGCGCATCCGGCGTGGACGGCACGGCCGAACGCGGGCCACGCGGCGATCGTGGAGCTCGAACGGCGCGGCAAGCTCCACGCGCTCATCACCCAGAACATCGACGGGCTGCACCAGAAGGCTGGCAACTCGCCCGAGCGCGTGATCGAGGTGCACGGCACGGTGCACACGGTAGTGTGCCTCTCCTGCGGCTGGAAGGGACCGATGCAGGCGACGCTCGACCGGGTTCGCTCGGGGGAATCCGATCCGCCATGCGGGCATTGCGGCGGGATCCTGAAGAGCGACACGATCTCGTTCGGCCAGGCGCTCGCGCCCGCGGTGATCGACCGCGCGATGCAGTGTGCCGCCGAGGCGGACCTGCTTCTCTCCATCGGCACGAGCCTGCAGGTCTATCCGATCGCGGGCGCGGTGCCGGCCGCGAAGCACGCGGGCGCGCGCGTGGTGATCGTGAACGCCGAGCCGACGCCGTTCGACGGCATCGCCGACGCGGTGCTGCGGGACTCGATCGGCGAGACGCTGCCGCGCATCGTCGGAATGTCCGCCGTCCCGCTCGCTTGACGGCCGTGCGGTACGGACGGACGCGCGACGCAATGAGTGCTCCGCTAAATTCACGCGTTATCGTTCCTCCCGCGCGCATCGGTTTCATCGGCCTCGGCCGGATGGGCCATCCCATGGCGCGCAATCTCGCCCGGGCGGGCTACGGGCTCGTCGCGCACGATGTGGACCGCGATGCGCTCGACCGCGCCCGCGATGCGACCGGAGCCGAGGCGCCGGAATCCCTCAAAGCCACGGCCGAACGTTGCGAGGCGGTAATCACCATGCTTCCCGACGGCGACGCCGTCCGCGCGGTGGTCCTCGGGCCGGGCGATTGCCTGCTCGCGGGGTTTCCCCGCGGCAGCGTCCTCATCGACATGAGCTCGTCTTCTCCCCTCGGCACGCGGGGGCTCGGAGCGCGGCTCGCCGAACGCGGCGTTGCCATGCTCGACGCTCCGGTGTCGGGCGGCGTGAGGAAGGCGGCGGACGCGACGCTCTCGATCATGGTGGGCGGAGACGCGCAGATCATCGCGCGCTGCCGGCCGATCCTCGAAGCGATGGGCAGGCAGATTTTCATCACCGGTCCCTTGGGCTCCGGGCATGCGATGAAGGCCCTCAACAACTACGTTTCCGCTGCGGGCCTCGTCGCCGCGACGGAAGGAGTGCTCGCCGCCCAGCGCTTCGGGCTCGATCCGGGAAACGTCGTGGACATTCTCAACGCATCGACCGGGATGAACAACTCGACCCTCAACAAGTTTCACCGATTCATCCTGTCGCGCGCGTTCGACTCGGGATTTTCGCTCGACTTGATGGTGAAGGACCTGAACACCGCGCTCGAGGTCGCGCGCTCGACCGGATCGCCGGCGCGGCTCGCCGAAGCTTGCCTCGAAGCCTGGACCGAAGCGCAGGCGGCGCTTGGCCCGGGTCTGGATCACACCGCCGTGGTGCGGTACTGGGAGAAACTCGCCGGCACGGAGCTCGGGAAGAAACGCGATTGATCCGGCCTCTTGACGTCGGAGCACACGGGGCCCAAGCTCGCACACTTTAGGCTTGCGGAGCAGGCATGGCCACGTCCGAACTCAAGTCCTCCGAGCTTAAGCTCGAGCCGGACAAGCTCTACCTCGAGGAAATTTTCACGGACCGGCGCATCGGGACGATCCGTCGCTTGAGCCCCGTCGCGAAAGACGGAAAACCGGACGCATCGCGCACCGTTCTCTACGTCGGCGAGACGCAGATCATGACCCCCGCCGGCTCGATCCCGATAGCGTTCGAGATAGGCGCGGACTCGCTTGGCGAGGCGGCCGAGAAGTTCGGGTCGCTCGCCAAGGATGCGATCGACCGCACCGTGCGCGAGCTGCAGGAGCTGCGTCGCCAGGCGAGCTCCTCGATCGTCGTTCCGCAAGGCCCCTTGAGCGGGGGCGGAAAGATCCAGCTTCCCTGAGAGCCGCGATTGCGGAGGCCTATTTGATCAGTCCGGACTTCGCGGCGATCTCAGAAATGCGCCGGTGCTCTTCGCGGATCTCCGCGAGGAGTTTCCCCGGCGGGGAATATTCCATCAACATCCCGAGCGGCCTGAGCTTCGCGCCGATGGCGGGGGACCTGATGGCTCGCTCCAGCGCCGGAACCAGCGCCCGCGTGACTTCGGCGGGCACGTTTGCCGGTGCAAAGAATCCCACCCAGACTCCGAAGAGCTGTTCCGAGTAGCCCAGCTCCGGCAGCGTCGGGATGTCCGGAAAATCCGGATACCTGCTCGAGATGACGATGCCCCGCAGCGTGCCGCTCCTCAGGTGGCCGGTCATAGTGCCGAGCGCGAGGACGACGCCTTCGACGTGCCCGCCGAGGAGGGCGGTGACCGCGGGCGAGGCGCCGGTGAACGGCACCGTGGTGAGCCCGGCGCCGGTGAGGGAATTGATCGTCAGCACGCAGAAATCGCCCACCGATCCCGCCCCCGCGGTTCCGATGCGCACGCTCCCCGGATTCTTTTTCGAATGCTCGACCATCTCCGCGAAGGACTTGTAGGGCGCGTCGCCGCGCACGGCGAGGATGCTCGGCGAGCGCATCGCGAGTCCCAGGGGCGTGAGGTCGGTGAGCGGGTTGTAGCTCGCGGTCTTGGGATCGAGGATCGAACGGAATACCAGGGACGCGTTGTTCGTGAGGATGATGGTGTAGCCGTCGGGCTTCGACTTCACGACCAGCTCGGTGCCGAGCGCGCCGCCCGCGCCGGGCCGGTTCACCGGGACAATCGCCACCTTGAGCTCGCGGGAAAGCTCCTCGGCGATGGCGCGCGCGGAAGTGTCGCTCGCGTCTCCGGGCGCGAGCGGAATGACGAGCGTCACCGATCCCTTGGGGTAGTCCTGGGCGTGGAGCGCGGTCGCCGCGGCGAGCAACAGCGCCGCGCAGGCGGTGAGCGCGATGTTCATTGTCTGAATTCTCCTATCACGGCACTTCGTAGCCCAGTTCCCTGCAGCTAGCGTGCGCGTAACGGACCCCCGCGGCGCGCTCCAGTCCGTCCCCGTTTGCCGCGACGACTTTCCCTTCGCGAATGTAGAGAACCATCGGGTAGAACCCCGCATAGGCTCCGCGTGTATCCTTGTCGTTGATCATCACGCATACCGCCCAGCCGTACTGGCGACCGCGCAGGAGCGACTCCTTCTGGTAGAGGGGCTGGGGGCCCGCCTTGAGCTCGATCAAGGCAAAATCGGGCTCCACGAGCCGGGCCTTCAGATAGTCGCGGACGATTTTTTCGCAGTTCTCCGGGCGCGGGCCGTAATCGAGCGCCGCGCGTTCTTCGCGGGTCAGCGGAGGAGATTGGCACCCGGTGAGCGACACGAGAGCGATCGATGCTGCGGCGAAGGCCCCCATCAGGAGGCGCACGGGCTGTTCGATCAGGGAGTCCAAAACGGCGCGCCGAGTTCGTTGCACCCGCTGCGCGCGTAGCGCCAGCCGATGATGTTGTCGTCCGACCCGCCGTTCACGGCGACGATTTTTCCGTCGCGGATGAAAAACACCATCGGATAGGGGCCGTCGTAGACGCCGCGCGTGTTCTTGTCGTTGATCCACACGCAGACTCCCCAGCCGTATCGGAGCGGACGCAGCGCCGTCTCCTGCTGGAAGAGCTGCTTGGGTCCCGCCTTGAACTCGACGATCGCGCTGCCGGGATCGAGGAGCTTGGGCCAGAGGTAGTCCCGGATGAGTTTCTCGTAGTTTTCCGGGCGCGGGCCGTAGTCGTAGGCGGCCATCTCCGACTGAGTCGGCGGGCTCTTGCAGCCGCCGGTCAGGGCGGCCGACGCTCCGGCGCCCAGGATTGCAAGAAACATCGCGATACGCTGCATGGGTTCCTCCGTTGCTCTTCTAGTTGAGCGCTGCAAGGTCCTCGGGCGGGATTCTCAGGGCCGCGGCCGCAGTATTCTCCTCCAGATGCGCGATGGAGGCCGTGCCGGGAATCGGCAGCATGACCCGCGAATGAGCAAGCAGCCACGCGAGCGCCACCTGCGCAGGCGGCAAGCCGAGCCGTCGGGCGAGCTGTTTCACGCCGCGCGACCTGAGCGCCGCTCCATCGCCGAGCGGATACCACGGGATGAAGGCGACGCCGAGCTCCTCGCAGGCCTTGAGCACGTCTTCCGATTTCCGGTTTTCTAGATTGTATTGGTTTTGCACCGATGCGATGGGAGCGATACGCCGCGCCGCTTCCAGTTGCTCCGCAGTGACGTTGGAGAGCCCCAGATGCCGGATCTTGCCGGCGCGCTGGGCCTCGGCGAGCGCGCCCACCGAGTCGGCGAAGGGTACTTGCGGGTCCGGGGCGTGAAGCTGATAGAGGTCGATGCGCTCGAGCCTCAAGCGCTTCAAGCTCCCGTCCAACGCCCGGCGCAGATGCTCGGGTCGGCCGTCCGGGTCCCAGCGGCGCCTGCCCGGGCGCACGACCCCGCCCTTGGTGCCGATGACAAGGCCCTTGGGGTAGGGATGCAGGGTTTCCGCGATGAAGGATTCGGAAGCGTGCGGCCCGTAGCTGTCGGCGGTGTCGAAGAAATTGATGCCGAGCTCAAGCGCGCGATGCAACAACAGCTTCGCCGTGCGCGGATCGGCCGGCGGGCCCCAGATGTCGCCGCCGTCGGTGGTCACGCGCATCGCGCCGAAACCCATGCGCCGTACGGTGAGCTCGCCGAGCTGCAGCGTTCCTGCCCCCGCCGCTGGACTCCTATGCTCGTTCAAGCTACTTGGGTTGCGCCACGGTCCGCAGATACGGCTTGAGCGTCTTGAAGCCTTGCGGGTACTTTTTCTTCGCGTCCTCGTCCGATACCGAGGTAGGAATGATCACGTCCTGGCCCGGCTTCCAGTTCACCGGCGTCGCAACCGCGTGTTTGGCGTTCAACTGCAGTGAATCGAGGAGGCGCAGAACCTCGTCGAAATTTCGGCCCGCGCTCATCGGGTAGACGAGCATCGCCTTCACTTTCTTGTCGGGCCCGATCATGAACACCGAGCGGATCGTGGCGTTGTCCGCAGCGGTGCGCTTTCCGCCGCTCGCGTTTGGATGGATCATGTCGTAGAGTTTCGCGACGTGCAGGTCCGGGTCGCCGATCATCGGATAGTTGACCGCGGTCCCTTGAGTCTCCTTGATGTCGTTGACCCATTTGTTGTGGTCGCTTACCGGATCGATTGAAAGCCCGATGATCTTGGTGTTCCTCTTGTCGAACTCGGGTTTCAACTTCGCCATGTAGCCGAGCTCGGTGGTGCACACCGGCGTGAAATCCTTAGGATGCGAGAAAAGGATCGCCCATTTGTCTCCGATCCATTCGTGGAATCGGATTTTTCCTTCGGTGGTTTCTGCCGTGAAGTCCGGTGCTTCATCGCCTATGCGAACAGCCATTTTGACCTCCGTCTGGGTGGCGGGCCGGAAACACCCGGGGCGCCGCGATTGCGCGTTTCCGGTCCTGAGTTGAGAATTCGAGACTTCCCGTTGAATGTACGGGGATGGAAAAATTATACTCCGCCCGGCGGCTTGAACTAATGACATTCGAATAATATGCATATACTTGCGAAGGGGCCCCGGTTGAACGCGAAGCGAGAGGGGAGAGTACGAGGTGGCGGTTAGCGAGGCGGACAAGCCCGAACGCTCTCCACTGGTGATCCTGTTTGCGGAGATGCGCGGGTTTACGGGCATATCGGACATGCTCGATCCGGCAATCGTGCTCGCGCGCGTCGGCGAATTCGTGTCCTTCATGGCCAAGGCGGTCGAGGCGCACGAGGGCGCCGTGGTGGACATCCTCAGCGACACCGTGATGGCGACCTTCACCGGGCAGGACGACGCCCAGCACGCGGTCGAGGCAGCGCAGGACATCCAGGCCGGATTTGCGACCCTCGCCGAGGCGTGGCAGCGCGACTTCGGCATCCGCGCGGCGGTATCGCAGGGGCTGCACTGCGGGGACGCCGTAATCGGATTCGCGAAGCAAAGCCCGACCCCCGAACAGCTCTTCGTGTTCGGCGATTGCGTGAGCATCGCCAACCGCCTGCTGCACCGCGCGCGCGCGGGCGAATTCGTGCTCTCGGAAAACCTGATGGACCTTGCGGCCGAGATGGGCGTCGCAATCGACGCGGAAGAGCTACCGCCGCTGGAAATCCCGCGCCGCGATCCGATCAAGCTTTTTGGCGTGCTCCTCGATACGCGCCTGGACTTTACCCACGGGTGAGGCTCTCGCCTTTAGCGCCAGAA
>Ga0209807_1000054_pt1 | contig 47772 bp, 48 predicted proteins | sample GraSoiAngelo_154_FD_186168 | JGI IMG/M metagenome (GOLD analysis project Ga0209807, IMG submission 186168) | Grasslands soil microbial communities from the Angelo Coastal Reserve, California, USA - 14_1009_13_20cm (SPAdes) (version 2) | ecosystem: Environmental > Terrestrial > Soil > Grasslands ... | reverse complement strand
GAGCTCGCGATGCCACCACGCGCCCGTGTCGCGATGCTCCTTCGAGGTTGTGAAGCGGTAGAGGTAGAGGAGCGCGCGGACGAACCGCGGCGGCTGGCCGTCGAATGGATCACGTCGGAGGAGACGGAGCGTCGGACGATCCGACTCGAGCAGCTTCGCGAGAAACGGCACGAACCATTCGTGGTACATCGGCGACGACATCGCCGCGAACCACATGAGCCAGTCCAGGCGGAGGTGGTATGGAGCGACCTGCGGCGGGCGGCGCTTGACGTCGCCCGGCTTCCCCTTGAACTCGTACGCGCGCCACTCGGTCGCGGGTGTGAGGACGGGATCGGCGGTCCCTTCGATCACGATCTCGAGCCGCTCCTTCGTGACCGAGCCGAACGCGCCGTAGGTCCCGACGATATGGAACGGATCGAAGCTCGCGTTCATGATCTGCCGCCGCGAGAGCAGGTTTCGCGCGGGCCGATAGCTCAGGAACACGATGAGGCCCGTCAATGCGAGGACGAGCGCGAGGTACCACCCCGGCGTGGTCTGGGGCCCGTACGGGGTCAACGGGACGATGCGTCCGAGCGCGGAGTTGTCGAAGGCCGAGATCGCGAGTGCGATCGTGACGAAGTTCAGCCACGCGAAGTTGCCTGACACCACGAGCCAGAGCTGAGTCCCCACGATCACGATCCCAGCGAGCGTCGCGATCGGTTGCGGGAAAAAGAGAAACCAGGGGACGATGAGCTGCGCGAAGTGATTTCCGAGCACCTCGATCCGATGGAGGCGCTTGGGGAGCCGATGGAAGTACCAGCTCAGCGGATTGGGCATCGGCTGCGTCTCGTGGTGGTAATAGAGACACGTGAGGTCGCGCCAGCAGCGGTCTCCACGCATCTTGATGAGCCCGGCGCCGAACTCCACGCGGAACAGCAGCCAGCGCATGAGCACGATGAGGCTGAACTGGGGCGTCGTCGTGGCCGGGCCGAGGAAGATCGTGAGGAATCCCGTCTCCAAGAGGAGCGACTCCCAGCCGAATGAGTAGAAGGTCTGGCCGACGTTCACGATCGAGAGGTAAAAGACCCAGAGCATCGCGAAGATCAGCATCGATGCGAACGGCAGCGGATAGTCGTCCCCATCGAGCCAGCCGGTGATCGCGACCACCGACAAGAGAACACCCGTCCAGGCGATGACCAGCAGCTTGCGATCGGAATATCCGACGAGATGAAAGAGCGACGGTGATGCGCGGAAGGGGACCGCGCGGATGAAGTCGGGCGCCGGCAGCAGCCCACGCTCGCCGAGGAGGGGACGGAACTGGTTCACGGTGACGAGGAATGCGATCAGGTAGATCGTGGCGAGCACGCGCTCGAAGACGAAGCGCGTGAGCCAGTAGTCGGGCGCGCCGAGCCACTCCACGGCGCGGCTACGCTACGCGAGCCGTGGACGCGGATATCGCGCGGGCACTGGCGGAGGCCGAAGAGCTCGAGCTCGTGACGACCGGGCGCGTGAGCGGGCAACCGCACTCGGTCCGGCTCCGTTTCGCGTATGTCGATGGGGTCGTTTGGCTACGCACCGGCGAACGACCCTCGGCCCCGGACGCGAGCGGCGTGCGGCGTCGAGCGAAGTCCGAACGCGAGACCGACTGGGTCCGCAACCTCGAGCACGATCCTCACGCCCGAGTCCGCATCGCCAATGCCGAGTTAGAGGCGCTTTACGAGCCTTCCGCCGACATCGCCGGGGATCTGCGTCGCGCCGTCGACCTCCTCCGACAGAAGTACGGCGCTGAGTGGGTCGGCGACTGGTATCTCGAGATGGGCCGCATCCCGGTGAAGCTCCGGCTGGGCGCCTGAGCGCTCCTTTGGGGAGGGTCGACAATGGTGGTGATGACCCGTCTTCATCTCGCGGTCAGGGGAGCCGCCGCACTCTCCCTCGCTCTGGGCGCGTTAGGCCTCGGCAGCAGCGCGTTTGGGGCGGACGGCGCCGCGCCCGTGCTTGTCGGCCACATCGACGGCGAGATCAACCCGATCACGGCCCGCTACGTCGACCGCGTCGTCTCCGACGGTGAATCCGATAACGCGGCGGCGGTCGTCTTCGTCATCGACACGCCCGGCGGCCTGATCGACTCGACCTACCAGATAACGGCGCGCTTTCTCTCGACCCGCGTGCCGATCGTGACCTTCGTCGCGCCGGCCGGCGCCCGCGCGGCTTCCGCCGGGACGTTCATCACGATGGCGGGACACGTTGCCGCGATGGCTCCGGCCACCAACATCGGCGCGGCCCACCCGGTGGACTCGAGCGGTGGCGACATCCAAGGGGACCTACGGCTCAAGGCGGAGAACGACGCGGTCGCGCACATCGTCAACATCGCCAAGACCCGAGGACGCAACGAGCAGTGGGCCGAGGACGCGGTCCGCAAAAGCGTCAGCGCTCGCGTGGACGAAGCCGTCGCGATGAAGATCGTCGACCTCCAGGCGAACGACGTCGCAGACCTCCTCGCCAAGATCGATGGCCGCACGGTGACGACCTCCGCGGGCGCGATGACGCTCGCGACGAAGAACGCGCCGGTCATAGACGATGGACAGAACCCGATCGAGACACTGCTGCATTTCGTCGTCGACCCGCAGATCGCGGTGCTCCTCTTCACCCTCGGCACGTACGGGCTGATCTTCGAGCTCTCTAACCCAGGCCTCATCTTCCCGGGCATCATCGGCGTGATCGCGATCATCCTCGCGCTCTTCTCGTTTGGCACCCTCGACGCGAACGGCGCGGGAGTCGCGCTCATGGTGTTCGCGTTGCTGCTGTTCGTCGCCGAGATCAAGGTTCAGGCGCACGGGTTGCTGACCGCCGGCGGTGTCGCCGCGCTCCTCATCGGGCTGATCATCGTGTTCCCGCCGTTCCGCCCCACCTTCCCGGGCGTGCGCCAGAGCGTCGAGCCGCTCATCGTTGCCTTTGTCGTCGGCCTGACGGCGATCTTCTTCGGTGTCGCTCTGCGCACGGCCCTGCGCCCTTTGCCCGTCGTGAGCGGCGCGTCGCTACTGGTTGGCGCGATCGGCGTGGCGAAGACCGATATCGCGCCCCGTGGTATCGCGCACGTGGCCGGCGAGGATTGGACCGTGGTGAGCGAAGGGGGAGACGTTCCGAAGGGTGGCGCGGTTCGAGTGAAGCGCGTCGACAGCGTGCGGCTTATCGTCGAACCGGCGCGGGGCGCCGAAGGAAAGGGAGCGGCCTAAATGAATGTGACTCTCGTCACGGTCGGGATCCTCATCGTCATCTTGATCCTCGCGTTTCGCGCGATCATCCACATCGTCCCGGAGTACCAGCGCCTGATCGTCTTCCGGCTGGGAAGCTTCGAAAAGACCGCCGGCCCAGGCATCGTTCTGCTGCTGCCGCCCCCGGTCCAGAGCGTCGCGCAAACGGTCGATCTCCGAGAGTTCGTGGTGGAGATTCCGCAGCAGACCTGCATCACGAAGGACAACGCGCCGATCTCGATCGATTTCCTGATCTATCAGAAGGTGGTCGAACCGAAAGACTCGTTCTTGAACATTCAGAACTTTCGTCAGGCCATCCAGGGCATCGCGACGACGACGCTCCGTGCCGTCGTCGGCAATATCCCACTGGATGACGTCCTTGCAAAGCGCGAGCAGATCAACGAGGAGCTTCGCGTGAAGCTCGATGACATCACGCACCGTTGGGGCGTGAAGGTCACGAACGTCGAAATCAAGGAGCTGACTCCGCCGCGCGACGTTCAGGAGGCGATGAACCGCCAGCTAACGGCCGAGCGGACGCGCCGCGCCTCCGTCACCGAGGCCGAAGGCAAGAAGGCGTCAGCGATCCTCGTTGCGGACGGCGCGAAGCAGGCGGCGATCCTCGAAGCTGAGGGTGCCCGGCAGGCCGCGATCCTCCGCGCCGAGGGATTTGCGCTTGCGCTCTCGACGATCAACGCACAGGCCCAGAATGCAGATGCCCGGACGATGACGCTTCAGTACTTCAACACGCTCAACCAGCTCGGGTCATCTCCAGCGACCAAGTTCATCATCCCGACAGAGTTCACGAGCCTCGCTGGCCCACTCGGGGGCCTTCTTGCGGCGAGGGGCGACGGCGAGAAGAAGTAGTCCTCGGCGCGCTGCGTCGAAGCAACTCGCTAGTCGGATCGACTCGCGCGGAAGATGCGGCGCCACGCTCGGCCAGAGCGCGTGACGGCCGCCTCCTCCGTGCGGGCCGGGACGGCCATGGGCCGCGCCCGTGGTCGCGCAGGGAAGGGTGAGTACACGCGGGGTGGCATCCGCCATGACGCGGATGCCACCTCCACGTGCTGTGGTGATGGGGAGGGGGTCTCCCCTTGACGGAAGGTCAGAAAAAGCGCCGATGCCGCAGCCACGATGCACCCCTAGAAACTTGTTTCGAACAGGCGTTCGCATAATAGAACGAATGTTCGTACTGTCAAGAGCGCGGATACTCGAATCCTGAGCAGCGTCCTCGGGGCAGATCTCTTGCCCCAACGGCCCCGGTCGGTCCGCGAACGGGCGGAGCGGGAGGGCCACATCCTCGAGCCGGCATGGATAGGCACGAGAGTCCTCGTCCGGGTCGGTCACCCCGAGCCGCACTTCGTCGGCTACGAAGGCAAAGTGGCCGGACCGCGCGAGCTGTACGACGCGATCGTCGCGGAGACGCAGTGCGGCACGGCGATCCTCGACGGGGTTCTGGTCGATGGATGGAAGGACGAAAGCGACCTCGAGGTCGATGAGCAGGGAAACGCGTACACGCGGCAGTTCGGCGGTCGCCAGATCTTCGCGGCCTTCGACCTCCTCGAGATCGACGGTGAGTCACTCCTCCAGATCCCACTGCTGGAGCGGCGGCGCCACCTTGAAGGTGTCCTCGCCCCCAGTCCGAACGTCCGGCTCACGCCCTATGTCACGCGGGGCCTGCGTTCCTGGCGTGAAACGCTACAGGCGCAGGGGTTCCGCCGCGTCGTGCTCAAGAATTGGAACAGCGCGTACACGCCCGGCAAGACGACCGATGATTGGCTCGTGATCGAAAAGCTGAAAGCCGCGACCACATGACGCGTCGGAGGTACTCGTGAAGGCTAATACGGCGGTCATCGACCACACCCAGCGCGACCCGTGGGAGGTGGCGCTCGAACAGTTCGCCATCGCGGCGGACAAGCTTCACCTCGATCCGAACATGCGGCGGATCCTCAGCACGACTCAGCGAGAGCTGACCGTTCACTTCCCCGTGCGAATGGCCGACGGTGTCGTGCAGGTGTTCACCGGCTACCGCGTGCAGCACAACACCACGCGCGGGCCGGGCAAGGGCGGCATTCGCTACCACCCGTCGGTCTCGCTGAACGAGGTCAAGGCGCTCGCCATGTGGATGACCTGGAAATGCGCGGTCGTCGGAATCCCGTATGGCGGCGCGAAGGGCGGGGTCGTCTGCGATCCGAAAGGCATGAGCGCGCAGCAGCTCGAGACGCTCACGCGCCGCTACACGACGGAGATCGAGCTCCTCATCGGTCCGGACCGTGACATTCCGGCGCCGGACGTGAACACGAACGCCCAGACGATGGCCTGGATCATGGACACGTACTCGATGCACCACGGGTACACCGCGCTCGCCGTGGTGACCGGAAAGCCGCTCTCGATCGGGGGAAGCGAGGGCCGCAACGAGGCGACCGCTCGGGGTGCCGTCTATACGATCATCGAGGCCTCGAAGCATCTCGGCATGGATCTCGAGGGCGCGCGAGTCGTGGTCCAGGGCTTCGGCAATGCCGGCAGCTTCTCGGCCAAGCTCATGGCCGAGCTCGGCGCGGTGATCGTCGGCCTCTCCGACACCAGCGGGGCCATCGCGAACACAAAGGGCCTCGATCCGAACCGGGTCGACGCGTACAAGCGCGAGACCGGCTCGGTCACCGGATTCCCGGGGACGGAGCGCATCTCGAACGCGCAGCTCCTCGAGCTCGATTGCGACATCCTCATCCCCGCGGCGATCGAGAACCAGATCGGCGAGCACAACGCGCCGCGGATCAAGGCGAAGGTCATCGCCGAGGCCGCGAACGGACCGACGAGCCCGGAGGCCGACCGGATTCTTTTCGACAAGGGCGCCTTCCTCATTCCCGACATCCTCTGCAACGCCGGTGGAGTCACCGTCAGCTACTTCGAGTGGGTGCAGGACCTCCAGAACCTCTTCTGGCGCGAGGCGACGATCAACGCGCGACTCAAAGAGGTCATGGTGAAGTCGTTCAACGACGTCCTCGAGACGTCGAAGAAGCACAAAGTCGATATGCGGACGGCGGCGTACATGGTTGCAGTGGGGCGTGTCGCCGAGGCGACGTTGACGAGAGGGATCTATCCCTAGGCGAACCACCTGGGGCCACCTCTCCGATCTGATGCCGCGTCCCACAGAAGAGCCGACGAACTAGCGGAACGAGACGGCCGCGACGATCTCGGCGCCGGACATCGGCAGTGTGATGGTGCGGCCGCTCGCGAGATCGATCGCCGTCACGCTCAGTCCTCCGTCAAACGTAACGAAAGCGAGCGCCCCATCGGAGCTCACCAGGAGATCCTTCGCCGGCGGGAGCCCGCGAGTCATGACCCGCCGATCCCCGCCGCCCTTCGGCCAGAGCTCGAGGCGATCCGCGACGAGCACGACGATCTCGTCAGCGCTCGGCCTCCAGCGTGCGAAGGAGATGCGTTCGCCGGAGACAGCTCCGAACTCAAGGTGTTGCGTGTAGGAGGCGAGCGTCCAGACGCGAATGACGCTGCTCTTCATGACACCCAGTACGTCGTTTCCGTTCGCGACGATCGTGACCGCTGGTATCCCGTCGTCCATCGGCACCCGCGCTCCGACCGCGTCCTCGCCAACCACGGCCCAGGCGATGCCCATGCCGTCCGAGCCGTACACGCATGCGCCCGCGAGCCGCGAAGCGCGATCCCATCCCGCCGGCCAGTATTGGCTACCGTCGGTCAGTCGCGAGATCTCGTGGATGGATCGCGTCGGCGTGTCCACCACGCGAAGGGCCGAGAAGGGGCCGGGGGCCTCCGCGCTTCCCGCCCGGCCGCTCGACTCCACGACGGCGAGCACCCCGGTGCGGTCAGCGGACCAAACCGCGGCGGCGCCGCGCTCAGTGTCAGCGACGGTCGCGAGCGACGTGTCTTGATCGGGAGCCGTGACGTCGAAGACACGCAGCTCGCGCGTCGCCCCCTCGGACGTCAGCCAGTACGCCACGCGCCTGCCGGTGCCCGACACCGCGCCGATGAAACCCTGGCCACGAAGCTCGGAGAACGGAGCGGGGTCGCTCTCCCGGCGAAGCTGAGCCGGCGCCCCCTTTGCTGGCAGTGCGATGAATCCGCGCGAGTCTGATAGGAGCGGCCCGGGCTGGATGGCCGGTGCGCTGGCGCTCGGACGCGTCGCTGGCGTCGGCGTCGTAGGAGCCTCGCTGCGAAGGGCGGCGGAGCTGCCCGCGAGCCCAACGAGCAAGACGATGACGATCAGAAGACCGATCCAAAAGATGAGCGCCTGGGCGTCTCGTCCGCGCACCGCCCACCGCTAAACCGCACGGCCGGTGCCAGCGGTAGAGTGGCCTTCGCGCGCCTGCAAGCGAAGCGACGGGACACCGCCCGGATGGGCGGCTAGATCGGCCATCAAGCTGGAACGGACCCTCGTCGCGGTCGACCTCGAAACCACGGGGTACGAGCCGCAGACCGAAGACATCATCGAGATCGGGGCGATCCGTTTAAGGGTCTCGGCCGACGGAGCCGTGACCCTCGGCGAGCGCTTCCTCACCTTCGCAGACCCGGGCCGCCCACTCACGGCGCCGATCCTGCGGCTCACCGGCATTCGCGACGAGGATCTGCGAGGCGCTCCGTCGATTCCTGAGGCGGTCGCTCTCCTCGTCGCGTTCGCGTTCCAGGACGGCGCGCCGACTTTCGTCGGTCACAACGTGGGCTTTGATGTGGCCTTCCTGGAGCGCGCCGGGATGCCGCCTGGCGCCGAGATGCTCGACACGGCCGAGCTCGCGTCGATCCTGCTGCCTTCGGCATCGAGCTACGCCCTTCAGCGACTGGCGGCCGATGCCGCGATCGTGCCAGATGCCGCGCATCGAGCGCTCGACGACGCGATCACGTCGGCGCTCGTCCTCGGCCACCTCGCGCGCATCGCGCGGAACCTACCCGAATTGATCTTGAGCGAGATCGCCGCCTTGAGCGAAATGCTTGGCCCGGCGACCGCCGAGTTTTTCCGCGACGCGGCGGGGTCGGCGGTGCGTGACTCCTGGATCGAGGACAAGGAGCAGCGTGGGGCTCTTCTGAGCGAGCGGCCCCTGGACGGCGTGTCATCACGATCCCACGAGGGGCCGAGTGAAGAAGAGCCCCGCGCTGCGACTAACTCGTCGAGCCTCTCCGTCGAGAGCGTGTTCGCGCCGGACGGGCCGCTCGCGCAGTCGCTCGCGGGATACGAGGATCGTCGTGAGCAGCGCGAGCTCGCCGCGGCCATTGAGCGGACGTTCGCGGATGGCGGCGCTCTCGTGGCCGAGGCCGGCACGGGCGTGGGGAAATCGATGGCGTACGCGGTGCCGGCTCTGGCATCGGCTCAGATGGGGGAGCGCGTGATCATCTCGACGCACACGCTCCCGCTGCAGGATCAGCTTGTGCGCAAGGATCTCCCAGCGTTGCAGAGCGCGCTCGGCACGGACATCGCCATCGCGGTGCTCAAAGGTCGCTCGAATTACTTATGTCCGCGGCGCTGGCAGATCATGCGCGGCTCGGTCACGACGCGCGAAGAAGCGCGACTCGTCTGTAAGACCCTGGTCTGGCGGACCACGACCGAAAGCGGAGATCGCGCGGAACTCAACCTGATGCGCGGCGAGGGTGAGCTCTGGTCGCGAATCTCCGCGAACGATGAATCATGCGACCAGCGCCGGTGCAAGCGGACGCCGGGCGTGAACTGCTATCTGCAGCGCGCACGGGAGGCCGCGGCCGACGCCGGGATCGTCGTCGTGAACCACGCGCTCCTGCTGCAGGACGCGCGAATGCGCGGCGCGCTTCTGCCGCAGGCCGAGCATGTCGTGATCGATGAGGCGCACCGACTCGAAGACGTCGCGACCGATGCGTTCGGCCTGGAGCTGTACGAGCCGCGCCTGCGCCGCGACTTACAGCGCGTCGCACATTCGCTGGCGGTGACGTCGGCCCTTCGCGATCCGGCTCGAGCGGAACCCGCCGAGCGCATTCGCGCCGACGTCGAGCGCGCGCTCGAGCGGACGACGGAGGTGTTCGATGCGCTCGGGGCGCTGCTCGTCCCGATCGCCGGGCCTGCCGAGGACCGCATACGAATAACCGCAGGCGTGCGCGCGAGCGACGACCGCTGGCTTCCGGTAGAGCTCGCGGGGGAGCGGCTCGCCGACGCGATCGCGGGAATCGCGTTCGCGGCAGAACGCATCCGCAACCTCGGCGGCGACGAAGACGAGCTCGCCGAGCTGGAGGCCGCGATGGGCGAGCTTGCCGGCGCGCGCGCGGCGATCACGCGAGGCCTCCACGATCCGCGTCTCAGCGACATCGTCTGGCTCGAACGCGACACCAACGGCGCGCTTGCGCTGAATGTCGCGCAAACGCATCTCGGCGGCGTCATCCGGCGGACACTCGTTGACACGCATCGCGCGGTGGTCTTCACGTCCGCGACCCTGGCGGTTGCGGGCTCGTTCGACTTCGCGCTCGATCGATTCGGCATCGCCGACCTCGCCGAGACGCTTGCCGTCGGCTCGCCGTTCGATCACCAGCGGCAGGCACTCCTCGCGCTACCCGTCGACATTGTGCTTCCCGGGGAAGATCGCTTCATCGCCGAGGCCGCCCGGCTCATCGAGGACGTCGCGCGAGCACTCGACGGACGGACACTGGTGCTCTTCACGTCCCACGCCACGCTGCGCGACGCGGCCGCGCAGCTCGGCGCGCTCGAGTCGGCTGGCCTCGCGGTGCTCACGCAGGGCATCGACGGCTCGCGTCGCGCGCTGCTCGAGCGCTTCACGCAAGGCCGAGCCGTTCTGCTCGGCACGCAGTCCTTCTGGGAAGGCGTCGATCTGCCCGGCGACGTCCTCCGCTGCGTCGTGATCGCGCGGCTTCCGTTCAGCGTGCCCGACGATCCTCTCGTTCAGGGTCGGGCCGAGCGCTACGACGATCCGTTCGTGGAGTTTCAGCTGCCGCAGGCCGCGCTGCGCCTGCGCCAGGGCTTCGGTCGCCTCATCCGCACGAAGACCGATTACGGTGCGGTCGTTCTCCTCGACCGCCGGATCGTCACGAAGGATTACGGCGAGATCCTCCTCGGTTCGCTGCCCGATGCCCGGACCGAGCATTTGCCACTCGACGCGATAGCCGCCCGCGTGGCAGCGTGGTGCGATCGTGGATGATCGCTCCACACTGGCGCTCGACGCGTGGCTCAGCGGTCTGTCACGGGAAGCGCGGCGCGAGCTCTACGTACTTCTCGACGAGCTCGTGTCGGGACTAGACGTCTCTCGCCACAACCGCTTCGGTTTTCTCCGGCTGCGAGCCGAATTCGAGACGAGTGGCGAGCTCTTCGGGTGCTCGCTGGAGCAGCTGAAGGATGCTGTAGCCGAGACACTTGGCGCGGATGCCGTCAAACCGCCTCGTCCGCGGAGCCCGCTGGAGGCTTTGCGCGACCGCGTCCGCCGTCGCGGACACCCAGATTTCCGCTAGGTATCACTCCAACGGGGGAGTACGGGAGGGGGACTGTTGACACCTATGTCCTCACCTATTCTTTGCCTCAGGTCGGCTGGTTCTCAGCCGCCGAACATGGAAGAAAGGAGGGACTTAAAAGTGCTCGCATTCTTCCGTGACGACGAAGGCCAGGGTCTCGTGGAGTACGCACTCATCATCGCCGTTATCGCCATCGCGGTCATCGTCGCCATGATCTTCCTGCGCGGTCAGCTCCAGAACATCTTCAGCAACATCGGCAACAACCTCACCTAGTACCGCCCTCTGCTGGAAATGGCGATCGGCCCGGCGAAAGCCGGGCCGATCTGTTTGTGTTCCGAACAGACCCTCACTTGTGTGCTACCCACCCACGAGGTCGGCGGTGAGCCAGTACCGACGTACTCCCGAATCAACGTCGATCGGATGATCCGCGCCAGGAATTGCGGCCGTGGCCAACCTGAGATACCGAGCGTTAAGTGTCTAGGCGCCGCTACACCATGGCGTGCGCGGGAGGAATCTTTGTTCGGAAAAAGGTGGCCCGCGATCCTCGCACTTATCTTCGCTTTCTCGTATCTCATTCTCGGAAGCAACGAAGCATTCGCTGCCGCTCACGGTGGCGGTGGTGGCCACCGGTTGGCGCCGACCACCAGCGGCTTCACCCTCGTTCTGGTGGATTCGACGGACGGCCAACCGCACTGGGGTCAGCAGGTCACGTTCAACGTGTCGACGACCGCAACCACCGAGCCCCACGTCAGCCTCAAGTGCTTCCAGAACGGCGTCCTTGTCTACGCGACTCAGACCGGCTTCTATGCCAGCTACCTCTGGCCGTGGACGCAGATCATGACCCTCTCGTCGACCGCGTGGGCCGGCGGGTCGGCTGAGTGCGTGGCGACCCTGTACTACTTCAGCGGCGCCGACGTCGTGTCGCTCGGAACGCTGAGCTTCACCGCATCGCCGTAGTCTCCGGTCGTCGAGTGATCGGCTAAAGGAAGAGGCCCCGGCTCGAGCCGGGGCCTCTTTACGTCACACGGTCTCCGCCACAGGTCAGTTCGTGATCGTGACCACGCTGCTCTCGCACCGCGAGGAGCCGGTCACGCGCTTGTCGGTCGATGTGAAGACAACCTCCCACGAGACGGTGCTGCTCGCCGTGACCGATACGGTCGAGTTAGTGGTCGACCGAGTCAGAGGCGAGGTCGCGCCGCTGAAGGTGTACGTCTCCGCGGGCCGCAGGATCGTGCCGGTGCAGTCGCCGCCGTCGTGCAGCGTGAACGACAACGATCCGCTCAACGGCAGGGTTGAGGTGACGGTCGCGGAGTCGTTGGGTAGCCACGTCTGCGCCGAGGTCGTGGACGAGGGGACCTGCTGGACGGTGAAGCACTCATTCGTGCCATTCGCGCCGCCGTACTCGATGAGCGGCGTGGTGTAGTTAGCGTCTCCCGGCCACTCGGCGCGGAAGCAGTAGCGTCCCGGGTCAAGGCCGATCCCCGTGTTCACGTCGGGGGAATCGGCGCTCGCCGTGCCGCCCGAGCCGCTCAGCGTGCCGGTTCCGATGTTGGTGCCGACGTTGGTCGTGCCGTCGCAGGCGCCCGTCGCGATGGGACCGCAGAGGAAGAACGTCACGGTCCCGCTGGGCGTCTTCGAGGGTTGGTTGCCGACGACTGTCGCGGTGTCGTGAACGGCGGTACCGGGCGTGACCGGGCCCGCGCTTGACACCTGGGTCGACATCGTCGCGACGCAGTTGCCGAAGTTCCCGAGGACGAAGTCCTTCAACGTCGCGGTCGTCGACTGCGAGGAGCGGGTCTCGGCGAGGAAGCTCGCGAAGCACTCGTTCGCGATGTTGGGAAGCAAGGAGAGGTTGATCCCGGCCTCCAGGAACTCTCCTTGGAGGTACGTACTGTTGCTGCTCTTGTCCAGGAATGGCCAAGGAGCGACGACTCCGTCCTTCGGGTTGACGAGCCCGCAGAAGGCGTCGTCCGGTCCGGCCGTCACGCAGTTCGCGGCGTCGGACGTTTCCTGCAGGTGCAGGTTCGTGTCGCCGCAGTAAGAAGGCTTACCGGCGGCGAGGCATGAGCTGTCCCACGTATAAACGGTGATCGTCGAGATCGTGCCGCCGATGCTGAAGTCGCTGATGACCAGGACGTCGCCGTTCATGTGGATACCGTTGAAGCCGCTGGCGCCACCGACCTTGTTGCTGCCGAGGGTGATCCGGTTCTGGAAGAACCAGAATCCCTGCTGGGCATCGCCGCTGTTGTCGAAGCGGTCCGAGCCGAAGTAGATGAGCTCACAGGTCGGATTGCCCCCTGAGGGACAGTTCGTGCTCGGGGGTGCCGAGTATCGGGCGGCGAAGCCGTGCTCAAGGTTGTCCTTGTCCGGCAGCCCGCCGGCCCCGTCCTTCCAGGCCCACTGGTTGATGTCGATCGGGTCCTTGGACCCTCCGCCGGTGAAGATGCTGCTATTCGGGTTCGGCTCGGCGGTCCAGGACACCGCGGTGGCGCCGCTGGTGACTGCCGTGGTCCCGCAGCCGGCCAGGCCACCGCCGGTGACCTGGTTACAGACCTTGTCCCAGTCGTCGAGCGCAGCGGGTGTGCCGGCCGTGTTCGTGCTCGTTTGCGCATCGCCGTCGAGCTGGAAGATGCCGGTGTCGTGAACCGCCTGCGCAGCGTATGGCATTAGCAACGTGAGAACCATTGCAGCGATGAGGGGCAGCGCCAGAGAACGGCGTACGCGCCGGATCCCAGTCGCCCCGCTGGCCTGTGTCATAGCGTTCTCCCTGCGTCTTCCGATTTTTCCGGTCGCAGGGCGACTAGCGGCAGTGCCGAGCCCACCCCCCTTTTGGGCACGTTCGCACTGCCATGAAGCGTCCTACCTATTGCGTCCCGGCGTGGGAATGAAGCAACAGCGGACCGTGACGGTAAATGGCGAAGAACCAGACCATTGCGACGCCCGAGTCGTACCCAGTTGTAGGTAGGCGGATCGGTAAACAACGGGAAAACCTCGAGCGGTGAGTGGGTGTTTGCACCACGATTCTGCGGCCGCTAGATTGCCTTGGGGCGCGCACGGGTGGGGGGCACGGAACAACGATGGCGCTCGAGAGACGAGCGACGATCCTCGTTTGGGATGAGAGCGGCAAAGTCTTCGCCGCGCTCCGCCGATCGGCGGTCGCTGCGTCGCTCTGGCGCGTGTCCGACAAGCCGCGCAGCGGCGATCTCGAACAGGTGGATCTTGCCGTTGCTGCGCTCTACCGCTCGTCGGATTGGAAGAAGATCGCCACCGTCGTGCGTCGGACTCGCACGATCATCGTCAGCACGACGTCGGACCGTCGTGACGCAGCGCGCGCTCTCGCCTCGGGCGCTTTCGGCTACCTCGACCTCGGCGTCTCGTCGCGCGCGATGCGGCGTGCGCTCATCGGCGCGTTGCGCGGCGAGCCCGCCTACTCGCGCGCGGTCCTCAGCGACCGGATCCGTATCGAGCTCGGGACCGCCGCGTCTCGTGGGGCGAGGACGCTCGAGCTCACGCCGCGCCAACGTGAGGTGGTGGCGCTCATCGCCACCGGCGCATCCGACAAAGAAATCGGTACGGCTCTGGGCATCGCGACGGCGACCGCGCAGAAGCACGTCACGCATCTTCTGAAACGGCTCGACGTTCCCAACCGCGCCGCCGCCGTGGCGGCGACGCTGATCTCGGGTTAGACCGCGGGGCGGAGGCGCCGCATCGACGGCCGGCCCAGCACGCCGTCGCACGCCCGAAGGAGCTCATCCCAGAGCTCGGCGGAGACTTCCTTTCGCGCGAGGACGTGCTGGCCCGGCTCGACCGCCTCGTCGCCGCTAGCGATGAAATCGGCGCGAGCGGGATCATGGAGATCCAGGTACCAGCCGCCGCGCACCAGGCGCGTGCCCTCGGGGACGAGCGGCATCGCACCGAGGTCGGCGACCGAGAACGAAAGCAGCACGCGGTGCTCCGTCCGGACGTCCTTCGCAGTTCGCCGGTCAGCCACTGCCTGGGGACCTGCGCTGTCGTCGGACATCAACACCTCCCACCTGCGAGAAGTGCCACGCGGGACTCGAGCCTCGTCGTACTTGGCCATTTGTCCCTTATTACTCCGCATTCGACGTGCCGCGCTTGAAAACGAGATAAGAAAGGGCGAGGCCGATGGATCAGCAGTTGCGTCCCGGCGGTCGGGAAGCTGCGGGTGGCACGGCGCAGCGGGCCTCTCGCGAAGCGCGGGTGCCCCGGGGACCTGCCCGCAGCGAGCGATAGCGAGCTGCAAGGCGGGGAGGGTGCGCTGAGGGAGAGACCCGCGTAGCCGGGACAGGACCCGCAGCCACATCCGCAGGACCCGCAGCCCCTTCCGATGAACAGACAAGCCGGTACAATTGATGGAGATCGAGCACGAAGCTCGGTACTTCGCACGCTTGCCAGTCCCCCTCATCGGTATGGCAAGCGGAGGAACAAGGGAGACACGCATGGCAGTCGTCACGATGAAGCAGCTCCTGGAATCCGGCGTGCACTTCGGACACCAGGCTCGCCGCTGGAACCCAAAGATGAAGCGCTTCATCTTCATGGAGCGCAACGGCATCCACATCATCGACCTTCAGCAGACGCTCTCGCGTGTCGAAGAGGCCTACATCTTCATGCGCGACCTGGCCGCGGACGGCGGGCAGATCCTCTTCGTCGGAACGAAGAAGCAGGCGCAGGAGTCGATTTCCGAGGAAGCCAAGCGCGCCGGAATGCACTTCGTGAATCAGCGGTGGCTCGGTGGATTCCTGACGAACTTCGTCACGATCCAGAAGCGCATCCAGCGACTCAACGACTTGATGGAGCGCAAGGAGCGCGGTGACTTCGCGACGATGCCCAAGAAGGACGCTCAGCGACTCGACGACGAGCTCACGCATCTCGATCGCTACTTTTCGGGCGTGCGCGAGCTGCGCCGACCGCCGACGGCCATCTTCGTGGTCGATCCACACCGCGAGCACATCGCGGTGGAGGAAGCGCGACGGCTCGAGATCCCGATCATCGCGATGGTCGACACGAACTGTGACCCTGATCTGATCGACGTGATCATTCCGGCGAACGACGATGCGATCCGCGCGGTGAAGCTGATCTGCCAGAAGATGGCCGACGCGATCATCGAAGGCCGCCAGCAGTTCGACGCGGCGCGCAAAGAGGCGACGCCCGAGGACATGGGTTACGCGCCCTCGACCACGGCCGACCAGTACGAAGGTGGGCTCGGTGTGCCGCGTGCGAAGCGCACGCCTCGCGTGTACGAGCCGGAAGAGGACGAGGAGTACCCGATCGGCGGGCAGCGCTATGAGGAGCCGGCCGAAGAGGCTGCTGAGGCCGCCCTGGACAAGAAAGAGGACGAGTGATGGCGAACACGAAAGACGACGTCAAGCGCCTCCGCGAGGAGACCGGCGCTGGCGTGATGGACTGCAAGCGAGCGCTCGACGAGGCCAAGGGCGATTTCGCGAAGGCGAAGGGCCTGATCAAGGAGCGTGGCCTGGCGAAGGCCAAGGAGAAGGCCGATCGCGAGGCCAAGGAGGGCGTCGTCGAGGCGTACGTGCACGCGGGCGGCCGCATCGGCGCCATGGTCGAGCTCTCGAGCGAGACCGACTTCGTCGCGCGCAACCCGGACTTCCGCGAGCTCGCGAAGGAGATCGCGATGCAGGTCGCGGCGATGGATCCGAAGGACCTGGAGGATCTCCTCGAGCAGGCCTACATCCGCGACGCGTCGAAGACCATCGGCGAGCTCGTTACCGGCGTCGCTGCCACAACGGGAGAGAACGTCCGCGTTCGGCGGTTCAAGAGGTTCGAGCTGGGCCAGTCGAACGGCGAGCCGACCTAGACTGCCGCCGATGGCCGTTCAGACGAAGGCCAAGTACGGGCGGGTGGTGCTCAAGCTCTCGGGCGAGGCGCTGCTCGGAGAGCGCAAATTCGGCATCTCTCCGGAGTACACGAAGTACCTCGCCGAGGAGATCCGGAAAGTCCGTGAGCTCGGCGTTCAGGTCGCCGTCGTGATCGGGGGCGGCAACATCATCCGCGGCGCCACGATCGCCGAGCACGGGATCGAGGAGGCCACCGGCCACTACATGGGCATGCTCGCGATGGTCATCAACGCCCTCGCGTTGCAATCGCAGCTCGAGTCGGTCGGCGTCCCGGTGCGGGTGCAGTCCGCGATCACGATCGCCGAGGTCGCCGAGCCCTACATCCGGCGGCGCGCGATCCATCAGCTCGAGAAAGGCTCGGTGGTGATCTTCGCCGCGGGCACCGGGAACCCCTTCTTCACGAGCGACACCGCAGCGGCGCTCCGTGCGGCGGAAATAGACGCGGACGCGATCCTCATGGGTAAGAACCGGGTCGACGGCGTGTATGACGCCGATCCGCAAGTCGTGCGGGGCGCGAAGAAGTACGACGAGCTGACCTACCGCGACCTTCTCGAAAAGCGGCTCGGCATCATGGACGCGACGGCCGCCGCTCTCGCCGAGGAGCGTGGGATTCCCATCATCGTGTTCGACATCTCGCAACCCGATGCGATGGTGCGCGCGGCCAAGGGCGAGCACATCGGTACGCTCGTCCACAGCAAATAAGTGGCGCTCGAAGAAATCCTCCCTCAAGTGGAGGCGAGGATGAAGAAGGCCATCGACGCGCTGAAGCACGAGCTCGCGAGCGTGCGCACCGGCCGCGCCGCCCCGAGTCTTGTGGAGGAGCTCGAGGTCGACGCGTACGGTGCGGCAACGCCGCTCGTCTCGCTCGCCGCGATCAGCGCGCCCGAGCCGCGCCAGATCGTCATTCAGCCGTGGGACCGGAGTCTCATCAAGGCGATCGAGAAGGCGATCCTCGCGTCGGACCTCGGACTCACGCCTGGAAACGACGGAGCCGTCATCCGGCTCAACATCCCGGCGCTGAACGAGGAGCGTCGAAAGGACCTCGTGAAGCAGCTGCACAAGAAAGTCGAGGAAGGCCGGGTCGAGATCCGCACGCTGCGGCGTCACGCGCACGACGACCTGAAGTCCAAGGAGAAGAGCTCGGGAGTGACGACCGACGAGGTGAAGCGCGTCGAGGCGCAGCTCCAGAAGCTGACTGACCGGTACATCCTCACCGCCGACGAGATCGGGCAGGCGAAGGAGAAGGAGATCCTCTCCGTTTGACCGCCGCGGTCCCGAGGCATCTCGCGATCGTGATGGACGGCAATCGGCGCTGGGCGAGGCAGCGGCATCTCCCGACGATCGCCGGCCATCGCGCGGGGGTCGAGACCATCCGCCGCACGCTCCGAGCGGCGCGCGAGCGCGGTGTCGAGTACCTCACGCTTTACAGCTTCTCTACGGAGAACTGGACCCGCGATCCGGATGAAGTGACCGGCCTCATGGCGCTTCTCGAGGAGACCATCCGGCGAGAGACGAAGTCTCTCATCGAGGATGAGGTACAGCTCCGAGTGATCGGGCGCCTCAATGAGCTCTCGGAACGTCTGCAGAAGGCGATAGCCGGCGCGGTTCAAGCAACATCCGGTGGCGCGCGCGGAGTGATGACGCTCGCCTTCAACTACGGCGGTCGGACGGAGATCGTCGATGCGGTCAAGCGCCTCGTCGCCGATGGGGTCGCGGCCGATGACGTCGACGAGGCCGCGATCGCCAAGCGCCTCTACGCGCCGGACCATCCCGATCCGGATCTGCTTATCCGCACCGGTGGTGAGCTGCGGGTCTCGAACTTCCTGCTCTGGGAGGTCGCGTACTCCGAGATGTGGGCGACGCAGGTGCTCTGGCCGGACTTCTCCATCACCGATCTCGATGCCGCGCTCGCGTCTTACGCCGAGCGCGAGCGGCGCTTCGGAAGGTAGTGCGCGACCTTCCGCAGCGGACGATCACGGCCCTCATCTATGGGGCGATCTTTCTGGTGTCAGGACTTGTCGCCGGACCCTGGTTCACCTTGGTACTCGGGATCCTCCTCCTGCTGGGTATGCAAGAGCTTTGGCGCCTCGCGTCGGCCCTTCCTCCGGCGGGAGCGCGCGTTGGAGCGATGCTCGGCGGCGTGATCGTGCTCGCCGGCGGTCTCTTCGCGCTCCTCTATCTCACTTCTTACGTGCAAGGGCATGGCGAGCTCATCGCGCCGGATGCTCGGGTCTGGCCGTGGCTGCGGATCAACGTCTATCCATGGATATTCATGGCATTACTCCCGACCTGGGCTGCCGATATCGCAGCCTTCGTGGTCGGTTCTCTGATTGGTCGGCGTAAGCTCGCGCCGCGAATCAGCCCGGGAAAGACGTGGGAGGGGACGCTGGCGGGATTCGTCGCTGCGGCGATCGCGGTCTGGTTCGTTGGAACGCAAGTATTCAGTCCCAGTCTCCCGACGGAAATCCTCGTGGTCCTCGGCTTGGTGATCGGACCGGCTGGTCTCTGCGGTGATCTGCTTGAATCTGCCTTGAAGCGCGCCGCCGGTGTGAAGGACTCAGGCACGATCTTTCCGGGCCACGGCGGGGTATTGGACCGTATCGACAGCCTATTGCTCGTCGCACCCGTTGTGGCACTCGCCCTCAACGCCTATCGCTCTGGGATGATGGAGTTGTGACCGCTCCTATCCGTCTGGCCATCCTCGGCGCCACCGGCTCGATCGGGCGCCAGGCCTTGGATGTGGTGCGCGCGCAACCCGATCGCCTGCGCGTCGTCGCGCTCGGCGCGAACCGCAACGCGGACGCCCTCGACGACCTGGCGATGGAGTTCCCCACCGCGCGCACAGCGCTTGGACCCGATGGCCTCGTCGCGCTGGCGACGGAGCCGGACGCTGACGTGATCCTCGTCGCGACGCCCGGCGTCGCGGCGCTCCGCGCGACTGTCGCCGCGCTCGAAGAGGGAAAGCGCGTCGCCCTCGCGAACAAAGAGGTCCTCGTCGCCGCCGGACATCTGATCCGCCGGTTGTCGGGTGGGGCGGGGGACCGCCTCCGTCCGGTCGATAGCGAACACAACGGGCTCTGGCAATGCCTCGTGGGTGAGGATCTCTCCACTGTCAGCCGTGTCGCGCTGACGGCGTCGGGCGGTGCGTTCCGGGACGTTCCACTCGAAGCGCTACCCGGGGTCACGCCGCAACACGCGCTCCGTCATCCGACATGGAGGATGGGGCCCAAGGTGACGATCGACTCGGCGACGCTCGTGAACAAGGGGTACGAGGTCGTCGAAACCCATTGGCTGTACGGTTTCGATTACGAGCAGATCGACGTCGTCTATCACCCGGAGAGCCTCGTCCATGCCATGGTCGAGTACGTCGACGGAAGCGTGAAGGCGCTGCTCGCCGAGCCGGACATGCGCCTGCCGATCCAGTACGCGCTCCTTTGGGATCGGGCACCCTCTCCCGCGCCGCGTTTCGATTGGACCGCGGACCGCCTGCTCCGCTTCGGTGAGATCGACGTGCAGCGCTACCCCTGCTTCGCGATCGTCCTCGAGACGGCGCGGTCCGGCGATCTCGGCGCGATGGTCGGCCTCTCCGCCGCCGACGAGCTCGCCGTCGAGCGGTTCCTGCACGGCGACATCGCATTTACCGACATCGCCTCGCTCCTTCGCCGGGGCGCGGAGCTCGGCGCTCGTGCGAGAGAGTCGCGGGAGCCGGATCTCGACGAGGTCATCGCAATTGACGCCGCGGTGCGCGCGTCGCTCGGCACCCCGGCGGTGGCCGCCTGATGGGCGGGCTCATCGATTTCTTCGCGCAGAACCCGCTCGCGATCCCGCTCTTCCTCGTCATGTTCACCGCGATCATCGCGGTGCACGAGTTCGGTCACTACATCACGGCGCGCCTGCTCGGCATGCGCGTGCTCGAGTTCGCGTTCGGCTTCCCGCCGCGTATCGTCGCGATCCGCCGTGGCGGGATCGACTACAGCATCAACGCCATCCCGTTCGGCGGCTTCGTCCGCATCCTCGGGCAGGACGACTTCTCGATCGAACAGCACGGCGCGGGCGATCCCGGCTCGTTCACCTCGAAACCGTGGTGGGCGCAGGCCATCGTCCTCGCCGCGGGAGTGGCGATGAACTTCGTTCTTGCGATCGCCGTCCTGACCGCGGCGTTCGCGATCGGGACAGAGGCGCCCTCGGGCGTCGTCCAGGTCGAAGAGGTCGCGGCGGGCTCGCCGGCGGCGGCGGCTGGGATCCAACCGGGCGACATCATCCGGTCGGTGGACGGCAAGGAGATCACGCGCACCAGCGATCTCCAGTCGTACGTCTACGGCCATGCGGGTAAGGAAGTGATCATCGTCATCGCGCGCGGCGGAAGCGCCATCGGACCACTCAGCATCGTGCCTCGTCCCGCGCCTCCCGAGAACGAAGGTCCGCTGGGCGTGAAGCTGACTGAGGCGACCACGCCGCCAACAGCGTTACCGCTGCCCCAGGCCTTCGTGCAAGCCGTTCGGCTCACGGGTGACGTCGTGACACAGATCGCGGAGCTGCCCTCGCAGCTGCTGAACCGGCCCGCGGGTCAGCCCGGGCCACCGCCGGTCGGCGGACCGATCCAGATCTTCCTCGTGACCGCGGCTGTCTCACAGCTCGGGGCGGCGGCGTTCCTCAAGCTGATCGGAGTGATCTCGGTGAATCTGGGGGTGCTGAACATCATCCCGTTCCCGGGGCTCGATGGTGGACGGCTTTTCTTCGTGCTGCTCTCGGCCGTCCTGCGCCGCCGGCTCTCGCCGCAGGTCGAGGCCGCGATCCACGCGGTCGGGTTCGTTCTGCTCCTCGGCCTCCTCGTCGTCGTGAGCGTCGCCGACATCCGCCGCGCCGCCGGAGGTTAGCTCCCGAGGCGCTGCGCGAACATCCAGCGATGGCCCTCGAGGTCCTCGACTCGGTACTGGCGTTGCCGTTCGTTCGTCTCAGGCTCGCTCAAGATCTTCGCGCCCCCACGTTTGGAGCGCCCGAAGTGCGTGTCGACGTCGTCGATCATCACGACGACCCCATCGACGATGAACGGAGTCTCGAGCCACTGACGCGCTAGCGCGCAGGCCTGAGCGTGCCGGCGCGGGCCCTGGTAGGCGTCGCTGGGATGACCTACAAGGACCGTCCCTCCGTCGAGCTCGAGCACGACGTCGGTGACTGTGCCCTGGCCGTTGTGGAAGCGCTCAGTTTCACGGAAGCCGAAGACCTTGCAGATCCAATCGGCCGCGAGACCCGCATCCTCGTACGCGAGCATCGGGATGACGCGCTGCTCAGCCATGGTCGGCCTCCTTGTGTTCGAAACAAATGATGCACTCGCGCGTGTCAGACAACGCGGTCATCATGCCGGAATGACCGACGCCGTCGTCGACGTTCGTGAGCTCCGCAAGACCTTCCGCGTGACGGAGCGCGAGGAGGGGCTCGCGGCGACCCTGCGGTCGTTCGTGAAGCGGCATCGCAAAGATGTGAACGCGGTCGCCGGCATCACGTTCCGCATCGAGCCTGGCGAGGTCGTTGGTTTCCTCGGGCCGAACGGGGCGGGGAAGACGACGACGCTCAAGATGCTCTCGGGGCTGCTCCACCCGAGCGCCGGCGAGGCGAGCGTGCTGGGCTATGTTCCCTGGCGCCGCGAAAACGCCTTTCTCGGTCGGATGACGCTGCTCATGGGGAACCGCACGCAGCTCGTGTGGGACATCCCCGCCGCGGACAGCTTCCGTGTCCTTCAGGAGATCTACCGGATCCCGGAGGGGCAGTTCCGATCGACCGTGAACGAGCTCACCGAGCTGCTCGAGCTGCAGGAGCTCGTTCACAAGCCCGTTCGCAACCTCTCCCTCGGCGAGCGCATGAAGGTCGAGTTCGCGGCCGGCCTCATCCACTCCCCGAGCGTCGCGTTTTTGGACGAGCCGACGATCGGGCTAGACATCTCGATGCAGGTGCGCATCCGCCGTTTTGTTGCGGAGTACAACCGTCGGACTGGCGCGACCGTCCTGCTCACGAGCCACTATATGGATGACGTGGTCGCGCTCTGTAAGCGCGTGATCGTCATCCACCGCGGACGTCTCCTCTATGACGGCCCGCTCGCCGATCTCGCCGAGCGCATGGCCCCGTACAAGATCATCACGGCGACGCTCCACGACGGGGCCGCGTCATCAACCGACCTCGACGCTTACGGCACCGTGGTTTCGCGCGAGGAGGGCCGAGTAACCCTCCGAGTTGACAGGCAGGTCGCGGCCGAGCGGACCGGGAGGCTCGTGAACGATCTCGGGAGCCGCCTCGCGGACATCTCCGTCGAGGACCCGCCGATCGAGGAGGTCATCGACCGCGTTTTCACGTCGGAACAAACGACGGTGAGCGCGTGATCCGCACATATCGCGCCCTCCTGGTAGCCCAGATCCAGGCGGCATCGCAGTACCGGGTGCAGTCCATCCTCTGGATGCTGTTCTCGGTCATCCGGCCGGTGATCTTCCTCGCTGCATGGGTCGCGGTGGCGAACTCGCAAGGCGGCCAGATCGGCGCGTATGACGTCCGCGACTTCGCGGCCTATTACATCTGTCTCTCGCTCGTGAGCAACCTGACGATGAGCTGGAACGCCTACGACTTCGAGTTCGAGGTGCGGATGGGCCGCCTGTCGCCGAAGCTGCTCCGGCCCCTGCATCCGATCCACTACTCGGTCGTCGAGAACCTTGTGTGGAAGCTCACGACGATCATCCCGCTCGCTATCGTCCTCGTCTTCGTCGCGATCACGTTCGATGCGCGCTTCCGGACAACTCCGGTGCATCTGCTGCTCTTCTTGCCGAGCGTGCTTCTCGCCGCGGCGCTCGCGTTCCTGTCGGGTTGGGCCCTCGCGACGCTGGCGTTCTGGACGACACGGGTCCACGCGGTCTCGACGTTCTGGGACCGCGCTGCGTTCATCTTCGCAGGCCAGATCGCACCACTCGCGCTTCTCCCTGGGCCGCTACAAACGATCGCGCTCGCGCTGCCGTTCGGCTACATCCTTGGCGTCCCCGCCGAGATCCTCCGCGGAGGCGTGACCATTCCCACCGCGCTCCAGCTCATGGCGGGGCAGGTCGTTTGGGTGGTGATCTTCTACTTCGCCTTCCAACGGGTGTGGCGCGTGGGAATCCGCCAATACAGCGCGGTCGGCGCCTGATGGTCCGTTACGTTCGCTTGCTTCAGCTCTTCTTCCGGACCGAGCTGCAGTACGAGCTCGAGTATCGGCTCAACCTCGTCCTCGAAATCATCCAGACCGTCGTCGTCACGGGAACGAGCGTCGCTGCGATCCTCGTCCTGTTCAGCTACACCACCATCCTGAACGGCTGGGACCTTAGCGCGATGCTCGTCCTCCTCGGATGCTTCTACCTGGTGCAGGGATTCGGCGAGCTCGTACTCCAACCGAGCTTCGAGAAGTTCATGGAGCACGTTCGCCTCGGCACGCTCGACTTCGCGCTCCTCAAGCCGGCCTCGGCGCAGTTCCTGGTCACGGTCCGCAACTTTCAGGTCGTGCAGCTCGCGCAAATGGGCCTCGGCGCGATCGTTGTCGCCGTCGGCCTCTCGCGAATCCCGAGCATCGGCCTCGCCGAAGCCATCGGATTCCCAATCGCGCTCCTCTGCGGCTTCGGACTCATCTACGCGCTGCTGCTCGCTCTCTCGACGTTCGCGTTCTGGTTTGTGCGGGTCGACAATCTCATGGCGCTTTACTGGTCGTTCATGGACGCGGGCCGATTCCCGGTGGACGTGTACCCCGGTTGGCTTCGGGTCACGCTGTCGAGCGCCGTCCCGATCGGCGTCGCCGTGACCGTCCCCGCTCAGGTGATCGCAGGGCGACTTGATCCGCTCGGTCTCGGACTTCTCATACTTGGGACCATCGCCGCGTTCGTGCTCGCGTCGTGGTTCTGGCGGCTCGGTCTGCGTTCGTACACGGGCGCCAGCGCGTGAGCGATTCGCAGCGTCCAGCGCAGGGCGCCGATATCAAGAACTTTCTGCGGCAGAAACAACCAGATACGGACCTCGGCCGAGAGATCGATAACGCTCTGGAGGGTGACGCCATGAATCGCAGGGAGCCCCCGGCGCGAGTGCCCGCGCGGCTGAGCTTTGTCACGCTCGCAGTCCGTGACATGCCGGCCATGACTCGCTTCTACCGGCAGTTCGGCTGGCCGGAGGCGAAGGTCAGCGACGAGAGCTTCGTCGCGTTCCAGACGAGCGGCGCGGTACTTGGGCTCTACCCCGCGACGAACTACGAAAAGGAGTTCGGTAGCCCGCCCGGGCCGGGCCTCTTCAAGGGGTTCGTCCTCGCGATCAATCTCGAAAATGCGAAGCGCGTGGACGCGGCCTACCAGACGATGAAACGCTTCGACGACATACGCATCATGGGCGAGCCCAAGGATCTCTCGTTCGGCGGTCGCGGGTTCGAGTTCGTCGATCCCGAGGGCAACGCTTGGGAGGTCGTCTGGGCCGAGGACACGTCCTTTGATGAGCGCGGCGGCCTCATCTTTCCCTAAAGCTCGTACTCGCGCCACCGCGCGGGCACGGTCGGGACGCGCCAGCCGGGATCCGGACGCCATGTTCTCCACTGGTCAAGCGAGCCCAACTCGCGAATGGCCTTGACCGCGCGCTCCCCGTCGCCGCGAATCTGTAGAGCGCGCGCTGCGTCGATGCGACCCTGCTCCACGACCCACGCGAGCTCATCCTCGTCTTTCCACTGCCAGTCGTCGCCGTCGGGTCCTGCGACGAGATCCAGATAGACGTCGCGCGAGTCGAATCCGATCGCCGTCCGGAGCCACGGATCTTCGAGGTTGATGTAGCGCCACGCGAGATCCCATGTCGGAGCGTCGAACGCGAGCCAGAGCGAGTAAGGATCTCCGGCGCGATAGAACCGAACGACGTTGGTGCGTTCCCACGTTACGTCGGCGTGACCGCCGTCCCATCGCACGATGAAGCGATTCCCAGGCCCGCCACGCTCGCCCGTGCGCCGTTTGCCGACCGCGCCGACCGGTATGAACAGGACGGTCTCGTCTTTGCGGTCCTCCACGACCGTCCAGGGCCACACCGTCTGGACGATCCGCTGCTTTCGGTCGACCGAGCGCCAGACAACGCTGTCTCCGGGGGCAAATAGCTTCACAGAGGCACTCTTACACTTTGTTTGTGAGCACGATGAACGTCGACCTGAACCTTCCGGAGGATCGCGCGTCGCCACGCCCGCGCCGTAAGTCCAAGCGTGTCTGGGTGGGCGGAACGGCGATCGGCGATGGCGCCCCCGTCGCGGTGCAGTCGATGTGCACAACGCTCACGCACGACGTCGACGCCACGATCCGCCAGATCGAGCTTCTCCAGGAAGCGGGCTGCGAGATCGCGCGCGTGGCCGTGCCCGACAAGCGCGGCGGCGAGGCGCTGAAGGAGATCGTCCGGCGCTCCATCCTGCCCGTCGTCGCCGACATCCATTTCGACTACCGGCTAGCGCTCATGGCGCTCGACGCGAAGGTCCACAAGCTCCGTCTCAACCCCGGGAACATCCACAACAAAGACGGCGTACGCGAGGTCGTGAAGCGCGCCAAAGAACAGGGGACGCCCATCCGCATCGGCGTGAACCACGGCTCGATTGGCGATCGGCAACCGGGCGACGTCCGCGACGAGGCGCAGCGCATGGTGGACCTCGCGATCTCGGAGATACGGATCCTCGAAGACCTCGACTTCGACAACATCGTCGTGAGCGTGAAGGCCTTCGAGGTGCCGGTGATGATCGCGGCGTACCGCCGCCTCGCGAAGGCCGTCCCATACCCGCTGCACCTCGGCGTTACCGAGGCCGGCACGGCGCTCTCGGGATCGATCCGCTCCGCCGCCGGGATGAGCGTGCTCCTGTATGAAGGAATCGGCGACACGATCCGCGTCTCGCTCAGCGAGGACCCGGTGGTCGAGGTCAAGGCCGCCTTCGATCTCCTGAAGTCGCTCGGTCTCCGCGATCAGGGACTCACGCTCGTCGCATGTCCGTCGTGCGGGCGCGCGGACATCGACCTCATCCCGCTCGCGAAGGTCGCCGAAGAGCGGCTGCGTGCCCTGCCGGTGCCGATGAAGGTGGCGGTGATGGGCTGCGAGGTGAACGGACCCGGCGAGGCGAAAGACGCCGACGTCGGCATCGCCGGCGGGGTTGGCAAGGGTGCGATCTTCCGGAAGGGAAAGATCGTCGGCACGTTCCCCGAGGACCAGCTCATGGACGGGCTGCTCGCGGAGATCGACAAGATCCTCGTCGAGAACGGCAAGGAGCCCTACTCGCAGAAGGCGCCGAAGCTCTCGCACGAAGGGCAGCTGACTCCCGGACGCAGTGTCCCCGCAGGACAGCGGACCTAAGACGGACGACGTTCAGCCCGGCGTCGTCTCGGTGGGACGCGCCGGACTCGCGAACGTCGACTTCCGAAAAGCGCGCTTCGACAAGTTCCAGCTTGCCGTCGGCAACTTCGTGGCCTGCGACTTCCGCGGTCTGCGCCTCGATGAGAAGTTCGCGCCCTTCTTCATCACTCGGCCGCGGAGCACGTTCACGTCCTGCAAGTTCGACGGCGCGGACCTTCGCCAGATAAGCCCCGAGGGCACGCGCTTCGAGAAATGCTCGTTCGACGACGCGCGCCTCGACGGTTGGACCCCAGCGCGGGCCGAATTCGTGGAATGCCGGTTCGCGGGAAAGGTCCTGAGCGTCACCTTCAGCGGCCGGCCCGCAGGTCCCGGTTCGACGCGGATCGATCCAGTGAGATCGAGGAACGAGTTCCGCGGGAACGACTTTCGCGACGCCCAGCTCATCGACACCGTATTCGTCTTCGGCGTCGACCTCGACCAGCAGCGCTGGCCGGTCGGAGACGATTACGTGCGCTTGGATAAGTTCCATCGCCGGCTCGAAGCCGCCCGGGCGGAGATTTTGGGGTGGGAGACCGGCGAGATGCGCACCGCGGGCCTCGCCATGCTCCAGTCGCTCGCCCAACGGTGGCAGGACCAGCGCGAGATCATCGGGATGCGCGTGAGCCCCGCCGTGAAGGCCGCGCCGCGAATCCAAATTCGGGTCTGGGACGCTCTCGAGCACGCGAAGGTCTGATCGTCTTGCGCGGCTAGTCCACCTTCAGCTTCGGATCGAGCGCATCGCGCAGACCATCACCGAGGAAGTTGAAGCAGATGAGCGTCACGGCGAGGACGACCGCCGGAAAAAGCAGCTCATGCGGGAACGCGCGCATGTTTCGCACACCTTCTGCGATGAGGATGCCCCAGCTCGGAAGGGGCGGGCGCACGCCAAGGCCGAGGAAGGACAGCCCGGCCTCGGCGGCGATCGCGCCGGGGATCCCGAACGTCGCGGCGACAATCACCGGCGCGAGCGTGTTCGGGAGTAGGTGCCGGAAGATGATCCGCGCGTTCGTCGCTCCGACCATCCGCGCGGCCTCGACGAACTCCTTCTCCTTGAGCGAGAGGACCTGGCCGCGGACGAGGCGCGCGACCGTCAGCCACGAGACCAGGCCAAGCGCGATGAATACTCCGAGCAGTCCCCCGGTTAGGCTATCGAGGCTTCCGATGAGGGCGAGCAGCGGCCCCTGAGGCTGCTCGAGCACGGCACGCAAGTACGTGATCACCACGATGACGAGCAGCAGGTTGGGGAAGGCCAGGAGCACGTCGACGGTGCGCATGATCAGAACGTCGACCCAGCGGCCGAAATATCCCGCCACGAGCCCGAGCGGCACGCCGACGAGCAGCACGATGAGGACATCGACCAGCGCGACCGCGAGCGAGATCCGACTTCCGAATACCAGCCGGCTCAGCTCGTCGCGGCCGAGGCCGTCGGTCCCGAAGAGGTGCGCCGTGCCCGGGCCGAGGTCGGTGCTGTCGAGGTCCTGACGCTCGAATGGATACGGCGCGACGACGTTCGCGAAGACGGCGATGAGGAGCAGGAGGGCGATGTAGACGAGGCTGACGACCGCGGCGCGATTCTGGACGAGGCGATGCCACGCGTCCCCCCACAGGCTCGCCGGGCGTCGCACTGGGATCGGAATCTCGAGTGTCGCGGCCCGAGTGGTCATCGGTACCGGATCCGCGGGTCAAGGAATCCGTATGACAGATCGACGAGAAGGTTCACGAGCGAGATGAGCAGCGCGAAGACCAGCACGATGCCGAGTAGGAGCGGATAGTCGCGGCCGCTCACGCTGTCGACGAACTGACGACCGATCCCGGGCACGCTGTAGATTCGCTCCACGAAAAACGCCCCCGTGATGACATTCGCGAGCGTGACGCCCGCGACGGTGACGACAGGAATGAGGGCGTTCTTCAGCGCGTGGCGGACGACCACGGCGGTCTCGGTGAGTCCTTTCGCGCGCGCCGTCCGGATGAAGTCTTGGCCGTTGACCTCCAGGAGGCTGGATCGCGTGTAGCGCGCGAGGATCGCGGCCGGGCCGAGGCCGATCGCGAGGATCGGAATGATCGCGCGCACGTCGAAGATCCCTTCCCAGCCGCCGGTGGGAAGCCACCCCAGCGCGAGCGAGAAGAAGACGATGAGGAGCGACACGCGCACGAACGGAGGCGTCGCCAGGCCCGTCACGGTTACGAGAGAGGAGACGTAGTCGATCCAAGTGTTGTGCTTCACCGCCGCGAGTGCTCCGAGCGGGACGCCCACGACGACCGCGAAGAGCATCGAGGCGAGGCCGAGCTGCGCCGACACGGGCAGCGTGGCGCCGATGATCTCGGAGACCGAACGCTCGACGCTGCGGTAGGAGGGACCGAAGTCTCCGCGCAGCACGTTCGCGAGGTAGTCGAAATACTGCTTCGGGAGCGGATCGTCGAGGTGGTACTGGTGCGCGAGGCTCTCCTTGACCGCTGCCGGTAGCGGCTTATCGCTCTCGTCCCAGGGGCTCCCGGGAGTCGCATGCACGAGGACGAACGTGAGCGTGAATACGACGAAGAGGCTGGGAAGGACCCAGAGGAGCCGCCGCAGAATGTAGGTCGTCATCTCAGTCCGGATTAGGCGGAGGCCGGACCGAGCTCATGCCGGCCTCCGCCGCTGCCTTACTCCGGAGCGAAGGACAGCACCAGGACGGTCAGGCTGACGCAAAGCGGCAGCATGACCACCTACTTGTTCACACGAACGAGGTAGCCCTGGATGCGTCCGAGCACGCGGTAGTGATTGAGGCCGGTGACGTACGGCTTGATCAGGTCGAAGCGCGCCCAGTGGTAGACCGTGATGTACGGCGCCTCGGCGTTGATGATCTTGTCGGCGCTCTCGTAGATCGACGTGCGCTTCGCCGGGTCGACTTCCTTGAGGCCTTGAGCCAGGAGGCTGTCGAAGTCGGGATTCTTCCAATGCGCGTAGAAGAAGTCGGCCTTCGAGTCAAAGAGCAGGTTGTACCAGTTGTTCGGGTCCTCGTAGTCAGATCCCCAACCGCTGACATACATGTTGAACGGCTGGTCCTTTCGCGTGGTCCGCCAGTTGTCGAACGCCTTGTCCTCCATTGGCTCGAGGACGATGTCGATCCCGAGGGTGGACTTCCACATGCCCTGCACCGCCTCGGCGATCGCCTTCGTCTCCGCTGCTCCCGAGGCGAAAGTGAACTTGATGTTGGCCGGCCAGTTCTTTCCGTCGGCATATCCGGCGTCGGAGAGGAGCTGTTTTGCCTTCGCCGCGTCGTAACCGAGCGCGTTTGCCGCCTTCTCCCCTGGCACCCCCGGCGCGACGATGGAGACTGCGTTGAAGTACGCGTCCTTCAGCACGACCTCGTTCAGGCGCTTGGCGTCCGTCGCCATGCTCAGCGCCTGCCGCACCTTGACGTTGTTCAGCGGCGGATTGGTCGAGTCGAGGACGATCCACTGCGAGCCCTGCCGCTCGAATTTCTTGATCTCTTTGCTTAGCGTCGCGTCGGCCTTCGCACGGGTGATGTCGGCGCCGACGAGCACCGCTCGGTCGATCTCGCCGGCTTCGTAGGCGATGACCGACTTGGTCGCGACATCGTCGTAGAGGGTCCAGATGATGGTGTCGGGCCCGTTGTTCTCACCCCAGTAGTTGGGGTTTTTCTCGACCGTCATGCTCTGCTCCGGCTTCCATTCGACGAGCCGGTAGTGGCCGTTCGAGATGTAGGTGTCCTTCGTGAGCGTCCATTTGTCGCCGTTCTTGTCGATGGTGTCCTTGCGCACCGGGTACGCCGTCCAGGTCGCCGCGAGGTGCATGAAGAACGGCGCCGGCCGCTCGAGGTTAACGACGAGGGTCTTGTCGTCGGTGGCCTTCACAGCCATCCCGTCGGCAGTCCCCTTGCCGGTGCCGAACGCCTCCGCGCCCTTGACCGGCCAGAGGGTCTGCGCGTAGCGGGACTTCGTCGCCGGGTCGGTCGCGCGCTTCCAGGCGTACTCGAAGTCGGATGCCTTGAGCGCCTGCCCGTCGGACCACTTAAGGCCCGACCGAAGGTTGAACGTGTAGGTGAGACCGTCCGGCGAGATCGTCCACTTCTCAGCCTGTCCCGGCTTGATCTCACCGGTGACCTGATCGACGTAGGCGAGCGCCTCGAACATGTTCTGGATCTGCTCGAGCCCGGCGCCGCCCGAGCTGATGCCGGGATCCATCGTGTTCACGATCTTTGCGGCCTCCGGGAGTCGCAGCGTCTTTTTCGCCGCGCCAGACGGACTCGGCGTTCCCGAGCTCGACGGGGTGCACGCGGCGACCGCCAGCACGACTAACAGCGATAGCGCGATGACCTTCCGCATCTTTGTGCTCCTTGCGGGAAAACCCGCCCCCAACGCCGGAAAGGATACCGACGGATGGAATTGCCGCCCGTAAGACGGGTAGACTCGCGCAAATGACACCTGACCGAGGGTCCACGTACCGAATCCCGCGATAGCCGGCGCGCCGTCGCGCGCCGGCGATTCCGTCGCGCCCCAATATGACCCTCGGAGTTCAGTGATGAGACAGTCAAAGCTCTTCGGCCGCACTTTGCGTGAAGCGCCTGCGGAGGCCCAGACCCCCGGGCACCGCCTCATGCTGCGCGCTGCGATCGCGAAGCCCCTGGCCGCGGGGCTGTACACATGGTTACCGCTCGGTTTGCGCGTCGCTAAGAAGGTCGAGCGGATCATTCGCGAGGAGCAGAACCGGATCGGCGCGCAGGAGATGGAGATGCCGGTCCTTACGCCGGCCGAGCCCTGGAAGCAGACCGGACGCTGGGACACGCTCGAGCCGATCACTTTCCGCACGAAGGATCACAACGGCCGCGAGTTCATGGTGAGCTACACGCACGAGGAGTTCGTGCACCTGCACGCGATGCAGGAGATCCAGAGCTACAAGCAGATGCCGCAGATCGTCTATCACTTCCAATCGAAGGGACGGGACGAGGCTCGACCGCGCGCGGGACTCCTCCGGGTCCGCGAGTTCGTAATGAAGGACGCCTACAGTTTCGACGTCGACCAGGCCGGCCTCGAGAAGAGCTACGCGGCCGAGTACGGGGCGTACGAGCGCACGTTCCAGCGAATGGGACTCGATGCGATCAGCGTCGAGTCGGACACGGGCGCGATGGGCGGCGACGTCGCCCATGAGTTCCAGGTGCTGACCGAGGTCGGCGAAGACAGGGTCGCCATCTGCTCGAATTGCGACTACCGGGCGAACCTCGAGAAGGCGACGCGATACATCGAGGGAAGCTCCGCGCGCGCCGACGGCGTTCCCGCGCGGAGCGAGATCGCCACGCCCGGGACCGAAAGCATCGAGGCCCTCGAGGCGTCGCTGGGGCAGCCCCGAAACGGATTCCTCAAGACCATCCTCATGCGCGACCAAGCCGGGAAGGTCGTGGCGGTCGTGCTTCCGGGCGATCGCGAGGTCAACGAGGCGAAGCTTCGCAAGACGCTGGCGACCGGCGAGGTCAAGTTCGCGAACGATGCGGACGTCGTGGCGGCGGGCGCGGTTCCCGGCTACATCGGACCCATCGGTCTGAAGACGCGCGTACTGGTGGACACGGGCGTCGGAGATCGCCCATACATCGCCGGCGCGAACAAGAAGGACGCCCACCTCCGCGACGTGGTGCTGGGTCGCGACTTCAAGGGCGAACGGATCGACGCGGCGGATGTTCGTGAAGGGGACACCTGCCCGCGCTGCAAGACCGGCACGCTCCATATCAAGCGGGGCGTCGAGGTCGGCAACATCTTCGCGTACGGCACCTACTACTCCGACAAGATGGGCGCCGCGTTCATCGCTGAGGATGGGACGCATAAACCGTTCGTTGGCGGGAGCTACGGCATCGGCGTCGGGCGGGCGGTCCAAACCATCATCGAGACGCATTACGACGACAAAGGCATCGTGTGGCCGCCGCAGGTTGCGCCGTACCACGCGCACGTCATCGCGCTTCCGGTGAATGACGATGACGTGCGGACAAGGGCGGAGGCGCTCGTCGCCGAGCTGGAGAAGCGCGGGGTCGAGGTGCTGTATGACGATCGCGACGAAAGCGCTGGGGTGAAGTTCGCCGACGCGGACCTCATCGGCATCCCGCTCCGTGTCACCGTGAGCAAGCGCAATCTCAAGGAGAACGCGGTGGAGCTCAAGCTCCGCAGCGCCTCGGACTCCGAGATGGTCCCGCTCGATGGGGCGACGGAGCGCATCACCGAGACTGTCCGTTCGTGGCCGCGCTGAAGAAACCCGAACGCTCGACGCGCGACGCCGCTCCGACGGCGCAGCCTGGCGAGGAGCGCTCGCTCGAGGCCTCGTTACGCCCGCAGCGCCTCTCGGACGACGAGTACATCAACCAGGACAAGGTCAAGGGGCAGCTCCGCATCGTTATAGAAGCGGCCAAGGCACGCCACGAGCCGCTCGAACACATCGCGCTCTACGGTCCGCCGGGAGTGGGGAAGACCTCGCTCGCGGGCGTGATCGCGCACGAGCTCGGTGTTCCGATAAAGATCACGAGCGGCCCCGCGATCGAACGCGCCGGCGATCTCGCCGCGATCCTGACGAACCTCGAGGACGGTGCCGTCCTGTTCATCGACGAGGTCCACCGCCTGCCGCGCATCGTCGAGGAGATCCTCTATCCCGCGATGGAAGAGTTCCATCTGGACATCATCCTCGGCAAGGGGCCGGGCGCCCGAACACTCCGGCTTCCCTTACCGCGGTTCACGCTCGTGGGAGCGACGACGCGCATCGGGCGTCTCTCCGCGCCGCTCCGTGATCGGTTCGGCGCGATCTACCATCTCGACCTCTTCAAGCCGGAGGCGCTGGAACAGGTCGTGGACCGCTCCGCGCGCATCCTGAAGGTGGAGATCGAAGCGGCAGCGGCTCGTGAGATCGCCCTTCGCGCGCGAGGCACGCCGCGGGTCGCGAACCGCTGGCTGAAACGGGTGCGCGACTACGCTCAAGTGCGCCATGACGGCAACGTGACGCTCCTCGTCGCCCGCGAGGCGCTCGCCGCACTCGAGGTCGACGACGCCGGTCTGGATGACCGCGATAGGAGTCTTCTCCGCGCGATCACGGACAAGTTCGGCGGCGGTCCGGTCGGGTTGGAGACGCTCGCCGCCGCGGTGAGCGAGGACGCGGAGACGATCGAGGACGTCTACGAGCCGTACCTGCTGCAGGAGGGTTACCTCAAACGCACTCCGCGTGGCCGCGTCGCGACGGAACGCACGTATCGGCACCTCGACCTCGACGTGCCGAAGAACGGGACGCTCTGGGATAGACAGGAGTGAAGCGCTTCGAGTTGGAGCGCGCCATCACCGAGAACGAGCTCATCCTCCAGTACCAGCCGATCGTGGAAGTTCCGAGTCGGCGGCTCACCGGCGTCGAGGCGCTCGTGCGGTGGAAGCACCCCGAGCGCGGGCTCGTCTCACCCCTTGAATTCATCCCCGAGGCGGAAACGACCGGGCTCATTCGGAGGCTTACGTTCTGGGTCCTCCGCGAGGCTCTGCTGCAGTCCAACGTTTGGCGGCGGGACGGCTTCCCGCTAACCGTCGCGGTGAACCTGTCCATCGACAACCTCCACGATCAGCACTTCCGCCGCTTTATGGAGCTAACCCTGAAAGTCGCGGGAGGTCCGGAGTTGTTGATCATGGAGGCAAACTCGCGGGCCCTCGCGAACGATCCGGACCCGCCGATCTCGGTCCTCGAGCTCATGCGCGCCCAGGGCATTCGCGTGACCCTCGACGACGCCACCGACGAAGACGCGCATCTGGTCGAGAAGCTTCCCGTCGACATCGTCAAGGTCAGCCGCGGCCTCGTCTCGCGCATGGGCCGCGACCATCGAGCGCTCGACTATGTCCGCGAGTTGGTCAGCGCGGCGCGCGGTCGCAGCATCGAGACGATCGCCGTCGGTGTCGAAGACGAGGCGACGTGGGACCGCATCGTCGAGATCGGGTTCTCCGGTGCGCAGGGCTACCTCATCGCGGCGCCGATGCCGCCGGCTCAACTCAGCGGATGGAGAGCGGCGCGCGTGTGACCCGCGCCCGTGGCGCGCGAGGGGTCCTGTCCCGGGGTCAGCGTGTGAGCAGCGCCGGGGTCCTCTTCGCTCGGCCCCTCGTGGGATCGCGATGGACCGCCGCCCAGGGGCCGCTCGCTCAGAAGACCCCGACGCTGCTCAATCTGCCCCTTCGTGCCACCTGCCGCGGCGCTCGGATCCTCGTCGCCGTTCTTCTCTTCTCTTGTGTTGGGCCGGCAGCATCGACGCCTTCGCCTCGTCTGACGACGATCCCAATCCCGACGACTGCACCACCTGCGACTTCGACTCCGACCTCAACACCATCACCCCGCGTCGGCCCCGCTGTCGTGGAGAATGTGCAGCTCGTCGCGTCGGGGCTGCGCGCGCCATGGGCCGTCGACCTCGCACCGGACGGCAGGCTCTTCGTCACCGAACGCCCAGGCCGCGTGCGGATCGTGCAGCTTGGCGCCGGCGGCGGGCTCCGTCCGGATCCCTGGGCCACGGTCCCTGCGAGCACGAGCATCGATGGCGAGAAGGGTTTGCTCGGCATTACGCTCGACCCCGACTTCTCGCAGAACGGCTTTGTCTACCTCTACTACACGTATGTCGCTCCGAACGGCGCCACCCGCAACAAAGTCGTGCGGATGCGCGACCAAAGCGGTCGCGGGAGCGAAGAGACGATCGTCTTCGACGGGATCCTCGGTAACAACGATCACGATGGCGGTCGTCTCAAGTTCGGCCCCGACGGAAAGCTCTACGTGACCACCGGCGATGCCGAAAACGGCGACAACGCGCAGAGCCCGAGCGCCCTCGCCGGGAAGATCCTGCGGCTGAACAAGGACGGCTCGATCCCTGCGGACAACCCGACACCGGGATCACCGGTGTGGTCGCTCGGCCACCGCAACGTCCAGGGCCTCGCGTGGCACCCGGACACGCGCGCGCTGTACGAAACCGAGCATGGCCCGTCGAACCTCTTCCCCGACTGCTGCAACGACGAGGTGAATCTGATCGTGCCCGGCGGCAACTATGGCTGGCCGACCGTGCGCGGCGCGCCAGGCGACCCGCGGTTCCGCGATCCATTGATCGACAGCGGTCGCGTCGAAACATGGGCACCGTCGGGCGCGACGTTCGCGGCGAAGGCCGGACCCCTACGCGGCTCGTTCCTGTTCGCGACGCTCCGCGGTCAGCATCTCCACCGCGTGGTGTTCGGTCCGGATGGGCGGACCGTCCTTTTCCAGGAGAAGCTCCTCGCGAACCAATACGGACGGCTCCGCGATGTGTTCGAGATAGCGAGCGGCGAATTTCTCGTCCTGACCTCGAATCGGGACGGACGCGGCGTGCCGGCCGCGGATGACGATCGGGTCCTTCTCGTGACACTGAGGTGAGACAATTGACGCCTATGGAGCTCAGCCAGTTGGGTCGCGTGCTCGTCCTGGTCGGCGCGGCGGTGCTGTTCCTTGGGCTCCTGCTCGTCGTCGCCGATCGGGTTCCGCTCGTCGGCCGGCTGCCCGGGGATATCACGCTCCGCGGCAACGGCTGGACCCTGTACGCCCCCCTCGCGACGTCGATCGTGCTGAGCGTTCTGCTGACCGTGGTCCTGAGCCTGGTGGCCTGGGTGCGGCGGTAAAAGGAGAACCAGTGAGCGAAGAGAAAGTGAACGACGAGAAGAAGACGACACCAGTCGTGGCCGAGGCCGAAAAGCAGGAGAAGATCCTGAACGCGCTGCAGTCGGTGCTCGACCCTGAGATCGGACTCTCGGTGATCGATCTCGATCTCATCCGCGAGGTCGCGTTCACGCCCGAGGAGGCCGAGATCAAGATGGTGCTGACGACGCCGTTCTGCCCGTACGGGCCGATGCTGATCAACCAGATCCAGTCGGTGTCGGAGACGGCAGCCGAGATGCCGGTGAAGGTCACCGTGCTCCCGGATCGCTGGGAAGCGCCGCCCTGGCTGCGCTAACGCACTAAGGTCGCGGTCACGCGGCCGGCAGGCCCGGTGAGCGTGACCGCATATGCTCCGCGCGGCCACGAGGTCCCGAGAAGCCCGACAGAACAGCCGTAGCGGTTCGTCGTGGGCGAGCTCCCGCCGGCGAAGCGGCTATTTCCGATGCTCACGTTGACGCGGGTGTCCGGAGGCTGGCCGTACACGACGTAGACGCTGTCGCCGTCGGACTCGCGGGTGGTCGTCGCGATGCCGGGGTATCCGTCGGCGAGGGCGAGCGCGCGAGCGCTGAGCTCCGAAGTGAAGGTGTCGAAGGACCTGCCGCTCGCCGCCGCGTAGGCGCTCTCGATGGGGAGGCCACCGCGGATCTTGTCGAGGAGATTGGACTCGCTCTTCGCGTCGGACACCATGAACGAGGCGACCTGCGCCGCGAGGTCATACGCGATGCCCCCGACGTCGTTCACATACGCGCGCCAATCTGCCCGGCTGGCGATGGACGCGAGCGCCGGGATCGTACCGGCCTTCGCTGCGGAGGCCGCACAGTACCGACTCATAAGCTCGACATCCGCGCTCAGCGGGAATTCGTTCAACGTCGCGAGCCCCTCGTGCAGCCACAAAGGCACGACCACCCGCCGCCCGGCTGCCTCGTCCACGACCAGGTGCGTGATCTCGTGACGGGCGATCGCCTCCGGAGCGTCGCTGCCGTTCCAGTCCAAGGCAACGATCGCCGGCGGGATGAATACGCCCTCCTCGAGCGGGGTCGGCTCTACACGAAGCAGCTGCTTCAGGCCGACGTCGAAGCCCGCCTTCGTCGCGAAGACATTGACATTCAGCCGGTGCGAGAACGGGCGACCGAACGCGGCCTCCACCGCGACGACCGACTCATCGATCGTCGTCGTGACGCTTGCGGCATCGAGCCCGTTGCCGTTGAGCCAAACGTCGGCGTTCGCCCCGCAGACCACTTTGAACGTCAGGCCCCCGGCCACCTCGTTCCGCGGCGGTCCGCACTGCGCGGTCGCGGTCGCCGACGTCGTGATGCCGTCGACATCCAGCGTGATCGTCGACACGCCGGATGCCCCGGCGGCGAAGATGCCCTGCTCGTCGATCGTCCCCGTGCCGGCGGTCACCTTCCACGTCGGTGTGACAGGCACGTTGTTGCCCCATTCGTCGAACGCGCTCGCGGAAAACGCGACGGTGTCGCGCGGCTTGAGGGTCGCGGCCGAAGGCAGCACTCGCACGGTCCGTGGCGATCCGGGCTTGACGGTGATCTTCGTGGTCGCGGTGAGCTCGCCGATCGCGGCGTTCACGTAATACACCCCCGCTCGATCCGGCGCAGTGAAGAGGCCGCGCTCGTCGATCGGGGCCTCGGACGACCACGCGGGCTTCATCCCGACCACGCGGTTCCGCGCGTCGCGGATGTCCGAAGCGAACTGGAACTGTGCGGTCGGTGCGACCACGACCTCGTCTTGTGGGACGATCGCGATGGTCATCGGCGGACCCGGTACGAGCTCGCTCCACGCGTAGACGCCACCGGCGACGACGATCGTCGCGATGACGACGGCGGCCAGCGCGATGTTGCGCACGCCGTGAGTCTGCGCCGGGTGGAAGCGGAGCCCGGTGTCGAAACGGCGGCGGGCCGCGATTCTTATAGGAGAGCCCGGACCACCCTGAGCTGCGGCGATGTCTCCGCGGTCTCGTCCCGCGACAATGGAAGTCCCAGGTAGGTCCCTCGCACGATCGCCCACTTGCGCACGAGGTTCGCGTCGAGGCCGGCCTCCGCGAATCCACTGATCCATGCCTCGACGCTTTCCCGCGTCGGCAGGTGACCGATGGGATTCCAGAGAAACGTCGGCACGTCGAACTCCGGCTCGCCGACCATCGGCTTCGGATCGATCGCAAGCCAGCCGTCGCCATGGCTCAGCAGGTTGTGGTGATGGAAGTCGCCGTGAACCAGCGTGGCGTCGCTCGGATCCATCGTTGCGTAGATTTCCTTCGCCTGACGCACGAGGTAGTGATCGCCCGCGTTGTCCAGCCACCGCGGGACGTGGTCACCGATCCAGCGGAACGGCTGCCCGCGCGTCGCCTTCGCACCCCAGAATTTCTTCGTCGCGGCGATCGCGACGCGGATCGCCTCGTGCTCCGATAGGCCCGACGCGTCGTATCCGGGACGCGCCCGCTCGATGAGGATCGCGCGGCGTTCGCGGTCGTGCCGCAGCAGCCGGACCGCGCCGTCTCCCCCGAGGAGGGCGAGTGCGTCCGCCTCGTGGTCGGCCTCGTCGTCCTCGATGGGTACGACCTTGAGCACGGCGTCATCGCCTGCCAGTGCGACGAACGAGTACCGGCCCGCCGCAAGGCGCTCACCCAGGGGAACGCCCCACTCGCGTGCGACTTCGATCGCCGTGGCGCGCAGTCGCTCCGCCACCCGAGGCGTCATGCCCCAGGGTGCCGTGTCCAGCCACGCGCTCTCGTCGCGGGTCACGCCTTCGCGTGAGAGCCGCGTTCGCTGGCTCGCGCCAGCACGAAGAGGAGATCCGATAGGCGGTTGAGCCACGGGAGGAGATCCTCGCCCGAGACGTAGCCTTCGTCGACGCACTGGACGACCTGGCGCTCCGCGCGGCGGACGACCGTGCGGGCGTGATCGAGGGCCGCTGAAAAGCGGTTCTCGCCCGGGACGACGAACCGTCCCTCGATCGGCGTCCGCTTCTTCACCGTATCGAGAGCGCGATCGAGCTGGGCCACCGCTGCCCCGTCGAGGCGCTCCTTGAGCCGGCTGAGATCGCTTCGCGGCGTCGCCACCTCGGCCATGACCAGATACAGCCCCCGCTGGAGGTCCAGCAGCTCGCGACCCAAGCTGGACCGCGGCGCCAACGACCGCGCCAGACCGAGGACCGCCTGGGCCTCGTCAAGGTCACCGAGGGCCTCGATCCGTGGATCGCTCTTGCGCACGCGCTCCTTGCCGAAGAGCGACGTCTCGCCGCCATCGCCGGTGCGGGTGGCGACCTTGGCCGAGGGCCGTCGCGGGCGGGCTGGCACGGTCGACAGTCTGGCCTCAAAAGTCACGCTATGCTCGACCGGTCCCGCGAAGCTTCCCGCGGGGTTTTGATGGAGGGACCGATGCCTTCGGGTCGAGGCGACGCTAAAGACAAGAACAAGAAAAAGAAGTCCAAAGAGCAGCTCGAAAGAGAGCTGAAGAAGAAGGGCGTGGCGCAACCGGTCCAGCCCATGACCTTCGAGATCGTGAAGCCGAAACGGAAAGAAAAAGAGAACTGGTGAGCCACTCCGGAAAAAACGGAGGGGAGCGGGGCGGCGCCGGTGTGAAGCAAGCCGGCGCCGCTCTTTTTGGGAGCGCTAAGGAGCAGAAGGTGGCTGTGACAGAGAAGTCCAGAGCGATCGAGCAGGCGATCCAGCAGATCGAAAAGCAGTTCGGGAAGGGCTCGATCATGAAGCTCGGCGGCGCCGGGGAGAAGATCGACGCCATCTCGACCGGCTCGCTCGCCGTGGATCTGGCGCTCGGCGTCGGCGGCTTTCCGCGCGGTCGGGTCATCGAGATCTACGGCCCGGAGGCCTCCGGCAAGACCACGCTCGCGCTCCACGCCGTGGCTTCTGCGCAGAAGGCCGGCGGCACCGCCGCATTCATCGACGCGGAGCACGCGCTCGATGCGGCCTGGGCGCGGACGTGCGGCGTCAGCACGGACGACCTCCTCATCTCGCAGCCCGACAACGGTCAGCAGGCGCTCGAGATCGCCGACACGCTCGTGCGCTCGGGCGCCGTCGACATCGTCGTCATCGACTCGGTCGCGGCTCTCGTGCCGCGTGAGGAGATCGAGGGCGAGATGGGCGACGCGCACGTGGGTCTGCAGGCGCGGCTCATGAGCCAGGCGCTACGCAAGCTCACCGGGACGATCTCCAAGACGAAGACGACGGTGATCTTCATCAACCAGCTGCGCGAGAAGATTGGGATCATGTTCGGAAATCCCGAGACGACCTCAGGCGGCCGCGCGCTCAAGTTTTACGCGTCGATCCGCATCGACATCCGGCCGATCGAGCCGATCAAGCAAGGCGACGTGGTCATCGGCCGGCGGGTAAAGGTCAAGGTCGTCAAGAACAAGGTCGCCCCGCCCTTCCGCATCGCCGAGATCGAGATCCTCGCGAATGAGGGCATCTCGCGCGAAGGTGGGCTCATCGACATGGGCATCACCACCGGCATCCTCGACAAATCCGGCGCGTGGATCAACTACGGCAAGACCCGCATCGGGCAGGGCCGCGAGAACGCGAAGCAGTTCCTGCGCGATCACGCCGACGTCGCCGCCGAGATCGACACGAAGGTGCGCGAGCGCAGCCTCGTCGCGGGAAACGAGACGAGCAGTCCGAACGGTGAGGAAAGCTAGCCCTCAGGCGAAGCCGCTCGGCAGCCCGTACGAGGCTGCCGTCGAGTTCCTCGCGAGCCGGCCGCGCAGCGTGGGCGAGATCCGTCGTCACCTGCGCGGCAAGCGCTACGACGACGAAGCCATCGACGGCGCGATCGACAAGCTTCGCGCGCAGCGCTACGTCGACGACCTCGATTTCGCCAAATACTGGGTCGAGCAGCGCTCACGGTTCCGACCCAAGGGGGATCGCGCGCTCGTGAGCGAACTCACGAGTAAAGGCGTGGCGCGCGAGACCATCGATGCGGCGCTCGGGGACCTGCCCGCGGAGAGCGAGGGCGACCGCGCGCGGCGCGCGATCGCGCATCAGCTCAGACGGTGGGAATCGCTCGAACCTCGTGAGCGGAAGCGCAAGATCCACGCGTTCCTCGCCGCCCGCGGATTCGGGTACGAGGTGATCGACGAGGTGATAGCGAGACCCGATGGTGACCTGGAACCCACTACCCAGGAGTGAAACTGGCGGCTTGATCCGTCGGCTTGCGTGCCTCGTGTCGTTGCTTGTCACCGCATCGTGCGTCTCGTCGGCTTCAGCGCCATCGGCGACGGCGCCGCAGACGATCGCGCGGCCGGAGACCGCATTGCAGCCGTCAGGGCCATCACCGAGAGTCACGTTCCGCCATTCCGATCCAGCCGATCCCGGCTCCGGCGTGTGGCGATTCGCCGGAACGCTTCTCTTGCCTGCGGATCCGAACTCGTATGCCAATGTGATCCTCGACATCGAACCGCTGAAGGACGGCGGCTGGATCGTCGTCCAGGATCGGGCGCCAAACCGGAGACTCCCGAGCGGCGGCCCCAGCAGGGGTCCACTTATTCCAGCGCACGGAATAGTCATGCGTCTTGACGCGGCAGGACGAGTCGTTGCCCAGCAGTCGGACGCAGACTCATTCTCGCCAACGCACGTCGTGTTATTCGAGGACGCGGGCGTCGTCGTTGCGGGGGGCTCGTGGACGCGAGGTCTCGATCTTCGGACCCTCGACACCCTGTGGAAGACGGACTCCGAGTGCGTCGCCGTTGCCGATCGTTGCTACGCGTACCAGCCCTTCACGACCTCACCACCCGGCACCTTCGAAGAGCGCGATCCGCGCACCTTCGCGCTCGTCAGAAGTCTTCCCCACATCAAAGTGGGGCAACTGACAACCCCCACGATTCTCAGCGATTGGAACCTCGTCGTCGTCCCGTCTAAGTCGTCCGATCACTGGTTCGACTTCTTCTCGCTCGATCCGGCGGCTCCCATCACGCTACCTTGGATTGATCGACTTCGAGGAGCACGCAGTATCGCTTTGCTCTCGGCCGACCGGGCCATCGTTTCCTACGATGGCTGGCAGAACGGACGGTTTCCCGCAAGCGAACTGACTGATATCGCTACTGGACGACTGATCGCGCGATACGAAGACAGACTTCCCGCCGTCGCCACAGCGGCGGCGGGGACGCTCCTCATCGGTGCGACGGTGACCGAAGTACTCGATCCGCGCGACAGCTCGCACGGTCTCGATTTGCCGACGCTGCCGCTCTACGCGAGCTTTGAGAAAGGAATCGTTGTCCTCCCGCTCGGGAACGGGGGCGCGGCGGTCCTGCAACGCGAGGCTGGTCATAGCTCCGAGCACGCGGTCGCATTCACTTCGATCGCGGAGGGTGCGTGCCCGGCGATCGACTTCACGCGTGTGCAGCTAGCCGACGGGACGGCTGACTGCCCCGCGCTGGCGGCCGCGCGCGGCGCGCGCCGGATCCTGGTGTCAATCGGCAAGCTTCCCGGCATCGATCGATTCGAGATCAGCGGTGTAACGGCTGATGAGGCGACAGGGCGATTGGCCATTCGGGCGGGGGTGGGTGAGCCTCGTTCGCAGTCGCTCGCCTCGAATGCTCCCACGCAGGTCATCCAGCTTGAGTCACTGACCGGTCATTGGCTTGTCGGGCTCGAGCCTGACCCACTCACACCGCGCCCATTCGGCTTCTGGACCGCTTTCGCGATCGACGTCCCCTAGGGGCGAACCTCCAAGATCAGTCCGGTGTCCTCGCCGTCCGCGATCAACCGCCAGCAGCTGCCGGCGAAACCAATGGGTTTCCAGCCGGCCTGGAAAATGAGATCGCCCCAGGGATTCGACCGGGCCGTCGCGACCACCCGATAGGACACCCAGGTCGCGGGCGATGTGTGCCCTATGTCGTGGAATTCCAATGCGATCTGTTCGTGCTCCTGCGCACCTCGCCGGACGACCACGAGGTAGTCGTACATGGCCGTGTCCGAAGAAGTCGATGCGTCGCCTACGATCCCGATCGTTCCATTCGCGGTGACGACACCCGACGTATCGCGGTAGGTCGTCGGCTCGCACACGGTCGCCGACGGTGAGGGCGAGCTCGGCGCGCTCGAGCCAGTGACTCCGAGGGAGGACCCGCACGCGGTCACAAGCAGCATCAGCACGAGCGCGCCCCGCATGTTCTTCGTACACCCCGCGGGCGCGGCGGTTCCCGCGGTTAGGCCCCGGTCGGCCGCTCCACCGTATCGAGCGTCCGGGCCAGCTGGACGTCTGCGTCGGTGAGGCCGTGTGCGATGTGCGTCGTCAGGACGATCCGGACGGTCTTGTAGGCCTCCAGGTGGATATCCGGGTGGTGGTTCGCGGCGTTGGCGGCGTCGGCGACCCGGTTGACGAAGGCCACGGCTCCCTTGAAACCCTTGAACGTGTAGGTCTTGGTCAGGCTGTCGCCGATCCTCGTCCAGCCACCACCTGAGGAGAGAAGGGCAGCGAGCGCGGCTTCATCGAGTCGCGTCTCGTTCTCCGGAGCGCGCACGGCCCCGAGCCTAGCCTGTACGCGTTTCGTACGCGGCGCATAAACCTGCGTTATCCTCACCACACCAAAACTTTGTGAACCAACGTGGCTGGCGGAGCGCCCCGTTCCACCGGTCACTTACGCGAAAACGGGGGCGACCGCAATCACACGAGCGACCGTCCCCGCACACGCGGCACGGAAAGGATCGCGGACATGCCCGACATCGTCGTCGTGGGCCTTGTGGCCCTCGTCGCGGCTATCGTCGGCTTCGGGATCGCCCTTCTCCTGCGGCGTTCGTTCGCGCTCGCGAGTGAAACGACCGCACGGGCGAATGCTGACCGCCTGCTCGCCGAGGCCCGAGCCAGGCAGAACCAGATCATCCTCGAGGCCAAGGACGAAGCCCTCAAAGTTGCCAAGACCGCCGAGCTCGAAAACCGCGAGCGCCGAGCCGAACTCCAGCGCTACGAGGGTCGGCTCGACAAGAAGGACGAGCAGCTCGATCAGAAGATCGCCCAGGTCGACGAGCGCGACCGCCGCCTCGCGTCAAAGGAGCAGGAGCTCGAGGGCGAGCGGGGGAAAATCGCACAGTTGCAGGACGAGCAGCGCACGGAGCTCGCCCGCGTCGCCTCGCTGACCATGGAGGAGGCGCGCGGGCTTCTTCTCGACCGGGTCGAGGAGGAGATGCGCGACATCACCGGGCGGAAGGTACGCGAGCTCGAGATCGAAGCGCGCGAGCGGGCGGACGAGCGAGCTCGCGACATCATCACGATGGCGCTTCAGCGGTATGCCGCCGAGCACACAGCCGAGCACAGCGTCACGGTCGTGGCTCTTCCGAGCGACGACATGAAGGGCCGCATCATCGGCCGCGAGGGCCGGAACATCCGGACGCTCGAGACGCTCACCGGGGTCGATCTGATCATCGACGACACGCCCGAGGCGGTCGTCGTCTCAGGATTCGACCCCATCCGCCGCGAGGTCGCGAAGCGCGCGCTCGAGCGGCTTCTCGTTGACGGCCGCATCCATCCCGCGCGTATCGAAGAGATGGTCGGCAAGGCCCGGACCGAGATCGATCAGGTCATGAAGGAGGCGGCCGAGGCCGCGATCTACGAGGTCGGCATCGGCGGCCTGAACCCGGACCTCGTGAAACTCCTTGGACGCCTCCACTTCCGAACGTCGTATGGCCAGAACGTGCTGCGTCACTCGATCGAAGTCGCGCACGTCGCCGGAATGCTCGCGTCAGAGACGGGATACGACCCGCAGACGATGAAGCGCGCCGGTCTTCTGCACGACATCGGAAAGGCGATCGATCACGAAGTCGAGGGCCCGCACACCGTTATCGGCGGCGAGCTCCTGAAGCGCTACGGCTTCCCGCAGGCGGTCATCGACGGAGTCGTCGGCCATCACGGCGACGTCGAGCCGGTGACGATGGTCGGCACGCTCATCTCGGCCGCCGACGCCATCAGCGCCGCGCGCCCAGGCGCTCGCAGCGAGATCGTCTCGAATTACATCCAGCGACTACAGGAGCTCGAGAGCGTGGCGAACAGCTTCCCGGGTGTCGAGAAGTCGTTCGCGATCCAGGCGGGCCGCGAGGTCCGCGTCGTGGTCAAGCCCGAACAGCTCGACGACCTTCAGACCGCGCGGCTCTCTCGCGATATCGCGCAGAAGATCCAGGACACGCTGCAGTACCCCGGTCAGGTCAAAGTCACGGTGATCCGCGAGACTCGCGCGGTTGAGTACGCGAAGTGACCGAAACGCTCCAACATGGAAACCCACCCGCCTAGATCGCACCGTCACAATCGAGGCGACCAATGAGACTGCCGCGGCTCACCGCCGCATTCGCTTTGCTGCTCGCGGCGTGCGCACCGGTCGGCGCCCAGCGGCTTCCTCATGCGACCGGGGACTTGAGCGCGCCGGCGAGCGCATCGCCGTCGCCGATCGCCGTGGTGATGTCGACGTACGGCTCCTTTCAGATCAAGACCCAGCCGCTCGACACCTGCGCGCTCGCGATCAAGGTCGACCCGGGCAGCCTCGGGGACGGGCCGCCGAAGGCGCTCACCGCGAAGGCCGACCTGAACGGGATCGTCCAGTGGACGTACGCGACGCCGCTCATCCCGGCGGGTCACGGCCGGCACGACGTCGTGTGCTCGGGCGAGCGCGGGAAGAGCGACTTCTCCGCGGAATTCGCGGTCGCACTCAAGAGCCTCGACGCGAAGGGCTTCACGACACGTATCGAAGCTGTCGACCCGATCGCGGGACTCTCGGGTGTGAGCACGCGCCTAGACCCGAGCCTCGTGCCGGCGCGCGATGCGGACATCGCGCGGATGACCGCAACGCTCCAGAACGAGTGGAGGCTCGCGACCCGCGGGCTCGGCGCGCTGACGTTGGTGCCGTCGTCGGCGGACATCGTCGTGTACGTCGTTCCCGGAAAGGGGACCTCGGTGCACCTGCGTTCCGTCGACGGAAGCCAGCGCGTTCTGCTGTACGCGGTGGATGAGTTCGGGACAGTCTCTGCTGAGAATTCGGTGGCGGTCGCACTGCACGAGCTCGGGCACGTCTGGTGCTGTTTCGGAGCGGGCGCCGGCGCGGACGGTCACTGGCTCGAGAAGATTCCGGACCCGCTGCTTCAGGGCGTCGACCAGTACGGTCTCATGACGCACCCGGTGACGTGCCTCGTCGGACGCGGTCTGGAGAGCTGCCCTAATCGGTTCTCGGATCGTGAGCTGAGGACGATGGGCTTTACCGTGATCCCGGCGCCGCCGGCCGACCCGTGCGTGACGCAGCGCAACGTGCTGGGTGCGCGTCTCGCCACGCAGGGCGCGGCCGTGGACGCGGCGAAGGCGCAGGCTGCGGTCGTGAAGGCGAAGATCGACGCGATCGTCGCGCAGTACCCGTCGCTGCAGCTGCCGCCCGACGTCTACAACACGTACATCGGGCTCGTGGACCAGTACAACTCGATCGCGAACGACGTCGACGCGAAGGTCGCCGTCTACAACACCACCGTCGATCAGCTGAACGCACTACCTTGCTGACCTCGGGGTGAGGATCCTCTTCGTCGGCGATGTGGTCGGAAAGCCCGGCCGCCAGGCCGTCGCCGCGCTCCTTCCCGCGCTCAGGCGCGAACGAAGCGCCGACCTCGTGATCGTGAACGGCGAGAACGCCGCCGGCGGCGCCGGGCTCACCGGTGAGATCGCGCGCGAGATCCACGAAGCGGGCGCCGACGTCATCACCAACGGAAACCATGTGTGGGACCAGCGCACCTTCCTCAAGGAGATCGAGGCGCTCGACTTCTGCATCCGCCCGCTGAACCTGCCGCCGGGCAATCCGGGCACGGGCTGGGTCATTCGCAACGGGGCGCTCGTCGTGAACGCCCTCGGGCGAGTCTTCATGGCGGCGCAGGACGATCCCTTCCGTGCGGTGGACACGCTCCTCGCCGAGCTCGGCGAGCGCGCGCCCCGGGTCCGGATACTCGACTGGCACGCCGAGGCGACGAGCGAAAAGCTCGCGATGGGCTGGCATCTCGACGGCCGGTTCTCGGCCGTGCTTGGCAGCCACACGCACGTGCCGACCGCGGATGCGCGGATCCTCCCGCAAGGCACCGCTCTCGTTGCCGATGCCGGGATGGTCGGGCCGCGCGACTCGGTCCTCGGGATCGAGCCGTCGATCATCGTGTCCCGTTTCCTCGACC
>Ga0209807_1000053_pt1 | contig 47884 bp, 40 predicted proteins | sample GraSoiAngelo_154_FD_186168 | JGI IMG/M metagenome (GOLD analysis project Ga0209807, IMG submission 186168) | Grasslands soil microbial communities from the Angelo Coastal Reserve, California, USA - 14_1009_13_20cm (SPAdes) (version 2) | ecosystem: Environmental > Terrestrial > Soil > Grasslands ... | reverse complement strand
CAGGATTCTGCTGGCTGCACGGGACTTTCTGCGCCCCGGGGGACTGCTCGTCGTGGAGATCGGGCACAATCGCAGTCGGCTCGAACGGGCGTTTCCGCGCCTTCCGTTCATCTGGCCGGAGACAAGCGCAGGGTGCGACTGCGTGTTTCTCCTGAGCCGCGAAGATCTGCCGGAATAGACTTGCTCGCCTTACAATAAACGTTCAGAAAGAGTCTGCACTAGGCTGGCCTCTATTCGCACCTGTCGGAGGATCGCCCATGATTGAGCGCCGTCGCTTCCTAGGTCTCGCCGCAGCCTCAGCAATCCATCCTGCCTTCGGCACTACAAATGCGTTCGCGCAGGCTTGGCCGAACCGCCCCGTTCGCCTCGTTGTTCCCTTCACACCGGGGGGCGCCAACGATACCGTCGCAAGAATCTTGGCGCCTCAACTGTCAGCACGGTGGGGACAGCCCGTAGTGATCGAGAACAAACCGGGCGCCGGGGCAAACATCGGGATCGAGGCAGTGGCCCGATCGCTCCCTGACGGCTACACGGTGTTGATCACATCCACTGCTATGGCGGTCAATCGCTTTCTGTATCCATCGTTGAGCTACGACTCGGTAGCCGACTTCGCACCCGTCACGCTGATTTGTTCGGAGCCCAACATCATGACCGTTCCCAATACGTCGACGGCTCGATCGGTGTCCGAGTTCGTCCAGCAGGCTAAGGCGAGGCCCGGCGGCATGAGCTATGCCTCGGCCGGGCGCGGCACTTCGCTGCATCTATGCGGCGAGATGTTCAAACGCATGGCCGGAATCGACCTGACCCACATTCCCTACCGCGGTTCCGCACCGGCGTTCATCGATCTAATTTCGGGGCGCGTCGACGTGATGTTCAGCAGCTCCGGTTCCATACTGCCACACGTGAAGGCAGGCAAAGTGCGTGCAATCGCAGTCACAGCATCCCGGCGTTCGCCCGCCATCCCCGAACTGCCGACCATCGCCGAGTCCGGTATCCCGGGATTCGATGTTTCTTCCTGGTTCGCGCTGTTCGTGCCGGCCAAGACCTCCCCAGAAATCGTAAGGACAATTCATTCCGGGACTATTTCTGCGCTGAGCCAGATGCCTGTTCGAGGGAAATTTTCTGAATTTGGTGCCGTCCTAATCGGATCCACGCCGCAAGAATTGGCTCTGCACCTCGATTCGGAAATGAGAAAATGGGGCCCCCTGATCAAGGAAGCGGATATCAAGGCAGACAGTTAGCGGCATGCGGGTATCGGTACTGAATTTCCCCGCAACATATCGCGAATGCTAGTATGACTCTATGAATGCGCCGACCCGCCGGCCGGTGTGGAACGAGTACCAGCAACCTCATCAGGACCTGCGCGAGTTTCTTTCCCGCATAGAACGCGCGGGCGAGCTTCTGAAGGTACCGGGCGCGCACTGGAATCTCGAAATGGGCACGCTCGCCGAGTCCGTGAACGAACGGCCCGACGCGCCGGCAGTGCTGTTCGAGGATGTTCCGGGGTACCCGCGGGGCTTTCGCGTGCTGTCCGGATCGACCAATTCGATGCGGCGCCTTGCGATCACGTTGGGCTTTCCGGTCCCGGGGCACCCCTTGGATGTCGTGCGCGCCTACCGCGATCGCATGAAGGGCCACCGCCCCGTTCCGCCGCGCGTCGTGAAGCGCGGGCCGGTGCTCGAAAACGTCCTGCGCGACGGCGAAGTCGACGTGCTCAAGTTCCCGGTCCCCTTCCTGCACGAGCTGGACGGCGGTCGCTACATCGGCACCGACGACCTCGTCATCATGCGCGATCCCGAGGAAAACTGGGTCAACTGCGGCACGTATCGCGTGATGGTGCACGACGCGAAGCGGGTCGGCATCTGGATGTCTCCGGGCAAACACGGCCGCCAGATCCGCGAGAAGTATTTCATGCAAGGGAAACCTTGCCCGGTGCTCGTGTCGTGCGGCCACGATCCTTTGCTCTTTCTCGCCGGCGGGAACGAGCTGCGCTTCGGCCTTTCCGAATACGACTATGCCGGCGGGCACCGAGGCGAACCGTTTGAAGTGATCGAAAGCGAGCTCTACCGCCTGCCCCTGCCCGCCCACGCTGAGATCGTGCTCGAGGGCGAGATGGTCCCTGGCGAAGTCGCTCTCGAGGGTCCGTTCGGCGAGTTCACCGGCTACTACGCCGGGGGCAAGAGCGAACAGCCGGTGGTCCGTGTGCAGTGCATCTATCATCGCAACGACCCCATCCTTACGATGGCCACGCCGATGCGGCCGCCGTCGGACTTCTCCTACAGCAAATGCGTGATGAAGGCGGGGATGATCTGGGACGAAGTCGAGCGCGCGGGCTTGAGCGGCGTGAAAGGCGTCTGGTGCCACGAAGCGGGCGGCGCGCGGATGTTCAACGTCATCGCCATCAAGCAGGCCTATGCGGGCCACGCCAAGCAGGCCGCCATGGCTGCAGCGAGCTGCCAGTCGGGTTCCTACCTCGGCCGGTTCGTCGTAGTGGTCGACGATGACATCGACCCGACGAATCTGTTCGACGTGCTCTGGGCGATGTGCACGCGCTGCGACCCTGCGGAGGACATCGACATCATCCGCAAGATGTGGAGCGGGCCTCTGGATCCGCGCATTCCGCGCGGCACGACCTGGAGCTCGCGCGCGGTGATCGATGCGTGTCGCCCGTTCGAGATGCTGAAGGATTTTCCTCCGGTGGCGCGTGCCAGCTCCGAACTTCGCCGGACCACGGAAGCGAAGTTCCGCGACATCCTGTCGAAGCTCTAGATGCACAGTCTTGAGAATCTCTACGGTATAATTCCGCCTGCTGGTCGACGGTGGCCGTAGCTCAGCTGGTAGAGTCCCGGATTGTGATTCCGGTTGTCGTGGGTTCGAATCCCATCGGCCACCCCACTCTGCTGTTTCTTCGTAGTACTGATATCAGTGCACTCCGCCCATCAGATTGCGAATGGGCTTGATCAGAAAAAACAGAATGAAGGCCGAAGCTCCTGTCGTGAGACAGACGGCACCGAAGAGTTGGGGCAGCGGAAATGCTTCGAACAGGCCCGCGATACGTCCGCCGATGAAGTTACCCAGGGAGGTGGCAAGGAACCACACGCCCATCATCGACCCTACCAGACGCTGGGGCGCGAGCTTCGTGACGGTGCTCAAGCCCACGGGGGACAGGCAAAGCTCCCCGATGGTGTGAAGAACATATCCCCCGATCAGCCACATCGGGCTCACGCGTGAGTTGCCGCCCTGGGCGGAGACAAAGGCTGCACCCGTAATGACGAAGAACCCCAGGCTTAGGAATATCAGGCCGAACATGAACTTCGCGGGGCTCGACGGCTGGGTTTTGCCCCAGCGGACCCATAGCCAGGCAAAGAGCGGGGCCAGAGCGAGAATCCCGAGCGGATTGACGGATTGGTAGTAGCTCGCCGGAAACTGCCAGCCGAAGACGGAGTTCTCGGTGAAGTTCCTGGCAAACAAGGTGAGACTCGATCCCGCCTGCTCGAAACCCGCCCAGAACAGCATGGCGAACACGAAGAAGGCGATGATCGCCCAGACGCGCTTCCTCTCGACGGGATCCCTTCCCTGGCGCAGCAACGACCAGAAAACACCGATAGTTCCAGCCAGCAACACGTAGTCCCGATAGTCCCAGAGGAAGTAAAACACCGCGACAAGCGCGAGCACTCCGAGCGTAAGCTTGCCCCAAAGAAGTCCCGCATCCTCCGGCTTCTCTCTCAGAGTGCCGGCATTTCCGAGACGTGAACCACCCAGCACATACTGGACGAGGCCCAGTGTCATCCCCACTCCTGCCGCTCCAAATCCCCAGTGCCAACCGATCCGCTCGCCCAGGGTTCCACAGACCAAGGGCGCGAAGAAGGCGCCCATGTTGATCCCCATGTAGAAGATCGAAAAACCCGCATCACGCCGATTGTCGTCCGCGGAATACAGCTGGCCGACGATGGCACTGATGTTGGGTTTGAGAAGGCCCGTACCGAGCACGATCAAGACGAGTCCGGCGTAGAACGTCGGCCTGGAATCGATCGCCAGGCTGTAGTGGCCCATCGCGATGAGGATTCCACCGTAGAGCACGGCATTGCGCTGGCCGAGGAGCCGGTCGGCGACCCAGCCTCCCGGAATGCCCATGAAGAAAACCGCGGCGGTGTAGAAGCCATAAATCGCGGCTGCCGCGGCGACGTCGAGTCCGAGTCCCCCATCTGTCACTTTAGCAACCATGAACAGCGTGAGGATCGCCCGCATTCCGTAGTAGCTGAATCGCTCCCAGAACTCGGTGAAGAAGAGCGTCGTCAGGCCTTTAGGGTGACCGCCCATTCCGCCGGTGGAGCCTTGCTATCGCGTGTCGCTTCGCTTGAACTCGGACCCTGCTTTCCATTGAGGAATTTCCGAGCCCTGCGCGACATCGTAGCCGACCATGAACAGCAGCCGCGCATCTTCCACGGCGCCTGCGAGATTCCAGTCACTCCGAACCGTGTCGGTCACTTTGTGGTAACGCTGCGCAATGTACTCGTCGACCCTCTCGCGGGCGTAGCTCTCCGGCTTGCCGATATAGTCTCTGCCGCCCTTGACGTAAACCACGGGCACTCCGACTTTCGCAAATTCAAAATGGTCCGCGCGGTAGAAAGTGCCGAGTTCGGGTCGCGTTTCGGGGCGCACGGTGCGTCCTTGCATCGCCGCAAATTTCCTGACGCTATCGTCCATGCTCGATTGACCGAAGCCGATGATTTCCACATCCTTGGTGGGTCCCCAGGTGTTTATCCCGTCGATATTGATGTTGGCCAGCGTTCGATCCAGCGGGTAGAGCGGATGGTGCGCGTAGTATTGCGCGCCCAGCAATCCCTGCTCTTCGCCAGTCGTCGCGATAAACACAATGGTGCGCTTCGGCGGTGCCGGCAAGGCCTTGTACGCCTTGGCCAACTCGAGCAACATCGCCACCCCCGACGCATTGTCCAACGCGCCGTGGAATATCTTTTGGGCCCGCGTGCCCGGCAATTTGTCGTTGACGCCGAAGTGATCCCAGTGCGCAGAGTAAACAACGCACTCGTTTTTCAGCTCCGGATCGGAACCTTCGATTTTTGCCACGACGTTGTTCGAGGCGATTTCACGCAACGTGTTTTGCACCTGGAATGTCGCCGTCACCCCGAGGCTGACCGGTTTGAATTCCCTCGATAATGCCGACTTTTTGAGCGTCTCGAAGTCCAGTCCCGCCGCACGGAACAAATCCCTGGCGCGGTCCAGGTGTATCCACGCGGGAACCGGAGGGAAGTTCGGGTTCGGACCGTCGGTTTTCAGGCTGAAGTTTTCACGCACCCAGCTGTTGACGACGACTTCATACGGGTACGCGGCGGGCTTGGTTTCGTGCACGATGATCGCGGCGGCGGCGCCAAGTTTCGCCGCCATTTCATATTTGTAAGTCCAGCGCCCGTAATAGGTCATGCCCTCGCCTTTGAACATGGCCGGATCGAGCTTGGCCGAATTGTTGGGGTCGGGAACCGGAGGATCGTTGATCAGCATCACCAGCGTTTTGCCGTGCAGATCGGCGCCTTTATAGTCGTCCCAGCCGAACTCCGGCGCGACTACGCCATAACCGACGAAGACCATTTCCGAGTTATCCACCCTGATGTCGCGCTCGGCACGCGGTGAGAATGCTACAAAATCGCCAGGGAAATTGAGCGGCATCGCTTTGCCGGCTACAACGAATGTAAGCTTCGGCGTGGACGTCACGCCCATCATCGGCACCTGCTGCACATAAGTGCCATCCGGATTGCCGCTCGCCAGCCCAAGCCGGGTGAAGTGCTGTTTTATATAGGCGACGGTCAAGGTTTCTCCTTTGGTACCAGGCGAGCGCCCCTCGAATTCATCCGAGGCCAGCACCTTGATGTGCTTCAGCAAGTTGCCGCCATTGATGGCTTTCAGCGGCGCCGCAACCGCCGACGTAGCGGGCGCCGGAGGAGTCCGGTCCTCGGCGCCTGACGTCCCATACATGCAAAGTCCCAGGCCGGTAACAAATAGGAAACGGCGCAGACGCGTGCTCAAGATAATCCCTCCCGTCATTATGAAATGGGCGACGCTCAACTATACGCCCGAGGAAGCGGCTTGATCTCGAGACGACTGCTGGATTGTGATTCCGATTGTGGCGGGTTCGAACCCCAGCTGCCACCCACACCCGCCTGCCTGTTCCGCGCCGCCCCTCCCGCGCCGCCCGCTAAAATTCGGGCGCCCTAGGCGGAAACTCTCCTATCGACGGCTCCCTCCGTCCTGAGCAGCGCCGTGATGCTGCCGCGAGGCACGGGCTTGCTGAAGAGGTAGCCCTGCATCTCGTCGCAGCGCGCGAGCCGCAGGAAATTGGCCTGATCTTCGGCGTCCACCCCCTCGGCAATCACCTTCAGCCGAAGGGCTCGGGCCAGCGAGATCATGGTCGAGACGAGCGTCATGGTGTCCGGTTCCTTGAGCATCGTGATGATGAAGGACCGGTCGATCTTGAGCGACTGCACTGGGAGCTTCGCGAGGTAACCGAGCGACGAGTAGCCGGTGCCGAAGTCGTCGATCGAGACGCTCACTCCCAACTCGCGCAGCGCTCTCAGCTTCTCGATGTTCGCCGCCACCTCCTCCATGAGCAGGCTCTCCGTGATCTCCAGGTCGAGCCCGTGCGGCGAGGCACCGCGTTTGATCGCGGCCTCGACGATGCTGACGAAATTCGACCTGCGCAGCTGGATCGCCGAAACGTTCACCGCGATGCGCGGCGCGATTATTCCCTGCTGCAGCCAGTGCGCGTGGTCGCGCACGGCCTGTTCCAGCGCCCAGCCGCCGACTTCGAGGATGAGGCCCGTTTCCTCGAGCAGCGGGATGAACTCGAGCGGCGGTACGAGGCCGCGCTCGGGGCTGACCCACCGGATCAGCGCCTCGACGCCGATCACGCGTCGGGTGTCGGTTTCGACCTTGGGCTGGTAGTGCAGGACGAACTCCTGCCTCTCGAGCGCCTGGCGCAGCTTGTTCTCCAGGGAGAGGCGCTCCGCGATCCGCTCTGTCAGCTCGTGCGTGTAGAAGAGGTAGCGCTCGTTCGTTTCCTTTGCCTTCTTGAGCGCAGCTTCCGCGTTCTTGAAGAGGGTGTCCGCGTCGGCACCGTCGTTCGGGAACACCGCGAGCCCGACCTTGGCCGAGATCCGCAACTCGGCCTCGCCTATGCGGAACGGCGTGCCGAAGCACTGAGCGAGCCGCTGCTCGGTGAGCCGCGCGACGTCGTCCTCGCGGTCGATGCGCGCGAGCACCACGCCAAAGCGGTCGGCCGCCACACGGGCAAGCTCGCTCGGGTCCTTCACGTATTCGGAAATCCGGCTCGCGATCTGCTTGAGCAGCTCGTCGCCCGCCGGGCGGCCGAGCGAATCGTTGATGGTCTTGAACCGGTCCACGTCCACGAGCCCGAGGGCGAGCTTGTGCCCCGCGCCGCGCGCCGCGTCCACGAAACGCGCGAGACGCTCGCGGAACAGCGTCGCGTTCGCGAGCCCCGTAAGGGGATCGTAGTAAGCAAGGTAGTTGAGCCGCTCGCCCTTCTCGATGTGCTCGAGCGCGAAAGCGATGTCGCCGGCGAGCTCCAGCAGCAGCCGCATCTCGTCTTCGTCGTCGAAAAAGCCAGGCGAGTCGGCATACAGCGCGAGCACTCCGACTGGCACTTCCGCCACGAGCAAGGGCAGCATGGCGAGAGAGCGAAAACCCCGCTCGTGCGTCTCTTTTCGGAGCGTGACGCGCGGGTCCATCGTCATATCGTCGACGATCATCGCTTTGCGTTCCTTGACCGCGCGCCCGGCAAGGCCGTACTCCCCGGGCGCGTTCTCGTCGAGGCCGAGCGGTATCATTTCGATGTAGTCCTCGCCGACTCCCTCCCAGGCCATGGGCCTCACCCGATTCGCTTCCCCGTCCACGAGGCCGAGCCATGCCAGCCGGAATCCCCCGGCCCGCACCACGATCCCGCAAGCTTCGCGAAGCAGTTCCTCGCGCTCACGCACGCGCACGATGGTCGAGTTGATGCCGCTCAATACCGCGTAAATCCGGTTGAGGCGGGCGATGTGCCTTTGCTGCTCCTGGCGGGCGAGAAACTGCCCGATTTGGCTGCCGATCGCGTGCATTGCTCGCAGCAGCCGGTCCTCCGGCTCCCGGACTTCGCGGCTGTCGAAGGCCAGCACGCCGATCGTCTTGCCTTCGGCATTCACGGGAAAAACGAACCCCCCGTGCAAACCCGCGTTGCGAGCAAGCCCAGCCTCCTCGATGCGGGAATCGCGGGTGATGTCGGCGACCCAGAGAGGCTGTCCCGACTGCCACACTTGGCCTGCCGGGCCGACGCCAGGCGCGTAACGGATATCGCGCGATTTCTCGATGAACCGCTCGATGTCCGAACCGGCGGGGCTCCAGGCTTGACTGAACCGCAGCACCCCGGCCTTCTCGTCCGCACGGAAGTACCGGCCGACGTCCCAGCCTTCGGACTCGCATATCGCGCGAATGATCGCCTTCAGGCCGATCGACGCGCTGTCGGCGCTCGCGATGTGCCGGACTACGGTGTGCTCGAGCGCAAGCAACTGCTCTTCGCGCCTGCGCTCCGCGCGGGCGGCCGCCTCGCTCACCGCCCGCTCGATCGTAGGCGGCAGCCGCACGAGGTTGCTCTTGAGGACGTAGTCGGTCGCGCCGTTCTTCAGGGCCCGGATGGCGTAATCCTCGCCCAGGGTTCCGGAGACGAAGATGAAAGGGACGTCGGGGACGATTTCGCGCGCGATCCTGAGCGCGCTCATGCCGTTGAATTGCGGCATGGTGAAGTCGGAGAGGATGACATGAGGACGGAATTCTCCGACCTCGCGCCGGAAGTCCTCCTCGCGCTCCACGCGGCGCGCGAGCACGGCAAGGCCGGCGCGCTTGAGCTCGCGCTCGGCGAGCTCGGCGTCGCTCTCGACATCTTCTACCATGACGACTCGGAGTTCCTGGCCCATAGGCCCTCCTAGATTTGGATAAACCTGCCGGCTTCTGCGCGTCCTTTGCCCTCCAAACCGACCATAGGTTAAGAGTATAAAAACAGCAAGCTTTCCCTGATGTTATCTAGCGGAAATTCGTGCTTTTCCTTCGAAATCCGAGATTGCTGTCAGGAAAACCCGACGCGGAACGTAGCGAAAACTCTACAGGGTTGCGATCAAGATTGGTCGCGCTCATGGCCGATCCACAGTCTGATTCTCGAACGTGTCGCCGCTGACGAGCCGCTTGCTCAGCGCCACCAGCGGCGAGAGAGCGAAGCGTACGATCGCGCGCCAATCGTCATGCGCTCGCAGTTCATCGGCGAGCGGCGGGCTCAGCCGGTAGTACTGCTCCACGAACCATCGGCCCGGCTTGTTGGTCAGCAGGTACTCGTCGCGGAATGCTCGCAAATAACGCACTTCCCGCGCCATCGACGATCCATACGCCGCCGTCGCGATAAAGCAGCGGCTAGCGGGGGGACCATCGGTTGCAGGCTCGGGCAGCGTGGTCGCCGAGACCGGTGCAGTCCTTGCCGAGTTGTTACCGGCTGCATCATGCGAGCTGACGCGGTAGTCATAAGTGGTCCCCGCGGTCAGGCCTGTGTGCTCGAACGACGTCGACGTCGTCGTGGCAACCGCGACGTCATTGACGTAGACATCGTAGCCGGTGACGCCCACGTCGTCGCTGGAAGCGTTCCAGGACAGATCGATCCGCGAAGAGGAAACGGCCGAGGCGGAAAGTCCGGTCGGGGTTGACGGCGCAGTGGTGTCTGGCGGAGCTGCTAGAAGGATCGCCGCATTGTGGCCCCCTAAGGAGATCGAGCTCACGATCGGAATGGAGCCGAGCGTCGATAACAGATTGTCGTGCGTGAGCTGCCGGCTCGCCCGTGGCAGAGTCACCGACGCGACGTTGCCGGTCGGATTGACGTACACGTAGCCCTTCTCGAACTCCCTTGAATAGATATTCACGCCGCCGATCGTCGTAACGGCATAGGAGCTCAAGGCTTTTCCCAGGTCGATCTTGTCGTACTCGTCGTACCACGCGATCTTGCTGTAATCGTCGTTCCCTCCGTGGAACGCGAAGTACGCGTTTCCCAGGACGTCATTCTTGCCGAGAAGGTAGGATCCCAGCGAGTACCAAAGGGTCTGCCAGAAGCTGACGGTATTGCCGAAGTTGTCCGACCCGGATTGGCCCGCCACGAGTTGCGTGTGGCTGAGCATCGCGACTTTGGAGTTCTTCAGGGCGCCCATGATATCGATCTGATGCTTCCATTCCGACTCCTGGGGGAACTGGACGGCCCAGGCCCCCCACATGACGGCAAAGGCGCCTTCCTCGAGGAGTACGTCCGGAGGGTTGGCGCCGGCATCGAGAGACAGCCACGCGGCGCTTCCGTCGACCGACCGGGTCTCGCCCTTGTTGCACCACAGCTTCTGGCCGTAACCATGCAGCCCCATCGCGATCGCGCTCACGAAAGAATTCATGGCGGCGGAGAACGCGGCGTCGCTTGGATACTTCACGGAGGTCGCGCTGTACCCGACCTGAGCCGGGAACGCCACGCAGTTGTCCGTGAAAATGCCGTCCGCGACCCAAGGCTGATCGACGATATCGGCCTTGACCGCCGTCAGCCAGTACGATTGAAAGGCGGGGGAGCCGAAGTCCATGAGGTAGTTGTATATACCGGCGTCGGGGTTCGAGTAGATCGTGCTGTAGATGCGGTTCCCCCCGGAATCAAGCAGGTATAACTCCGGATGATCGCCGTTGAGACTTCCCATGGGGTGCCCGCGCGAAACGTTATACCGGCTGATGGCGTTGATAAACATCGCGGGCAGCGTGTCTTGATTGTTGTAGACGTTCGGGCCGTCCTCGTAGAGGTAGATCTGCACCTTGGGATTGAGGGCTTTGATTGCCGCCCAAGTGTTCGAGCCGATCTGGTTGTAGCGGAAGCGGTCAAAATCGAGCAGATCGAATTTCGCGAGCTTCGCCGCGTCGGAGGCGACGAGAGTGGGGCCACCGCCGTAATAGATCAGGAAGGTCTGGACGGTCTTGCCCTGCGCGGCGGTTTGAGCCGAGAGAGGCAAAGCGGCCCCCAGGAGAAGCGCAAAGACAGCGGCGCGTGTCGCGTTCCCGAGACCGGTGTAGTTGATAGAGGCGCAGTAGTTTGAATATTTCATGATGTCCTGGATGTAGTCGACCCGTCACAGCTACGCAGCGACCGTATGACGAAGTCATGGATTTATGGCGCGGCCGAAAAGCGCGCGCTAGGCAAAGGCGGTGCAGACGCCGGCCTCAAGGCCGACTGAGCAATCGCGCCGGTCGGTCAGTGACGCTGGTATTGCGTCGCCCCGAAAAGGATCTCGCGCGCTTTCGGATCGTACTGACCCGGAGGCGTGGTCTGAACGTCGGCGAGAACCTTCAAAGCGCGCTGCACGGCTGGGCGTGCCGCGATTCCGTCGAACCACTTCTTGACTTTGGGAAACTCCGCCCAGTCGATGCCGTTTCGCTCGCTCGCCCGCAGCCACGGAAAAATCGCGATGTCGGCGATCGAATATTGCGTCCCGGCGAAATACGGTGCCTCCGAGAGGCGCTTCTCCATCACCCCGTGCAAGCGCCTGACCTCGTTCGTGTAGCGATTGACCGCGTACTCGAGGCGTTCGGGCACGGCGTTGCTCCGGAAATGGCCAGCCTGCCCCATCATGGGTCCGACCGATCCCATCTGGAACATCAGCCATTGCAGCGCAATGTACTTTTCGCGATCGTCGCGGGGCAGCAGCTTCCCTGTTTTTCCCGCCAGATAGATCAGGATCGCCCCGGACTCGAAAACCGCGATCGGCTTTCCGTCTGGCCCGTTGCGATCCACGATCGCCGGAATCTTATTGTTAGGGCTGATTCTCAGGAACTCCGGTTTGAACTGCTCGCCGGTGCGGATGTTGACGGGTCGGACCTCGTACTCGAGGCCGGTTTCCTCGACCATGATGTGGATCTTGTGCCCGTTGGGCGTAGGCCAAGTATGCACTTCGATCATCGGGAATTCCTTTCGTTCAGCAGTTGCTCCCCATACGGAAACTCAACGGAGACAATTGGCGCGCCCGGCGGGAGTCGAACCCACAACCCCCAGCTTAGAAGGCTGGTGCTCTATCCAGTTTGAGCTACGGGCACGGGCAACGTTCACTCTGCAGCCGACTCGGCCGCCGCAAAAAATCTGGTCGGGGTGGAGAGATTCGAACTCCCGACATCTTGCTCCCAAAGCAAGCGCGCTACCAGGCTGCGCCACACCCCGCGCGGTGGGATCTTACGCCTGCGAACCCGCAACGGTCAACGCAATTAGACTGATAAATACGGGAGAAAATTCACTTGCCCGCCGTTTTGATTTCTGGTATCAGTGCCTCTCTTGCGACAATACGGAGAGTGCGATTCAACGCGGAGGATGCGATTTGGAGCTGCTCCACAAATCCTTCCCGCCCTACCTGCCTAAAAAGGGTGAGGAGTACATGAACCCCAGGCAGCGCGCGCATTTCAGGCAGGTCCTCGAGGCGCTGAAGGTGGAGCTGTCGCAGGATATCGATCGAACCGTCCACGCGATGCAGGACGACGCAACCGTGTTTGCTGATCCGAACGATCGCGCCAGCCAGGAATCCGACATCGCCCTCGAGCTGCGCAACCGCGATCGCGAGCGCAAGCTCATCAAGAAAATCGAAGAAACGATCGCGCGCATCGACAAGGACGACTACGGCTACTGCGAGAACTGCGGCGTAGAGATCGGCCTCAAGCGGTTGGCGGTGCGGCCTACCGCGACTTTGTGCATCGACTGCAAGACGCTAGACGAGCTCAGAGAGAAGCAGGTCGCAAAGTGACCCGCTGAGGGCGAAGCCGTCCAGCGGGTCATCCTGAGGAGCGAAGCGACGAAGGATCTGCTTCTTAAGCCCGCAATTGAAAAGGGCGCCGCTGGCGCCCTTTGTCTTGCTGCGGACCCGCCGCTTTAGGATGACGTTGCGGCAGCCGCCTCCTTGACTGCTTTCATGCTGAGGCGTACGCGGCCCTTCTCGTCGGCCTCAAGCACCTTGACTTTCACCTGCTGCCCTTCCTTGAGATAGTCGGATACGTTGTTGACGCGCTCGTTTGCGATCTGCGAAATGTGCAGCAGGCCGTCCTTTCCGGGAAGCAGCTGCACGATGGCTCCGAAGTCGAGCAGCTTCAGCACGGTCCCGTCGTACACCCGGCCCACCTCGACGTCCGCCGTGATGTCCTCGATCCGCTTCTTCGCCGCCTGGCCGCCCTCGGCGGAGACGCAGGCGATCGAGACGGTCCCGTCGTCGGAGATCTCGATCGTGGTCCCGGTCTCCTCCTGCAGCCCGCGTATGACCACACCGCCCTTGCCGATGACGTCGCGGATCTTCTCGGGATTGATCTTGATCTTGATGATGCGCGGTGCGTAGCTCGAGATTTCGGCCCGCGATCCCTCCAGCGCCTCCTTCATGATGCCGAGGATGTGCATCCGGCCCTCGCGCGCCTGTGCGAGCGCCACCTGCATGATCTCCTTGGTGATGCCTTCGATCTTTATGTCCATCTGCAGCGCGGTGATGCCGTTCTCGGTGCCCGCGACCTTGAAGTCCATGTCGCCGAGGTGATCCTCGTCGCCCAGGATATCGGTGAGGACCGAGAAGCGCTTTCCTTCCTTGATGAGCCCCATCGCGATGCCCGCGACGTGGGCCTTCATCGGAACGCCGGCGTCCATGAGGGCGAGGCTGCCGCCGCAGACCGAGGCCATGGAGGAGGATCCGTTGGATTCGGTGATCTCCGAGACCACGCGCATGGAGTACGCGAATTCCTCGGGCGTGGGGAGCATGGCGGCGAGAGCGCGCTTCGCGAGCCGTCCGTGTCCGATCTCGCGGCGCTTGGGCGAACCCATGCGCCCGGTCTCGCCGGTGGCGTAAGGGGGCATGTTGTAATGGAGCATGAAGCGCTCCTTGTACTCGCCCATCAGCGCGTCGATGATCTGCTCGTCGCGGCCGGTGCCCAGCGTGGCTACGACCAGCGCCTGGGTCTCGCCGCGGGTGAAGAGCGCCGAGCCGTGCGTGCGGGGCAGAACGCCCACGCGCACGTTGATCGGGCGCACCGTGCGCGTATCGCGGCCGTCGATGCGCGCCTCTCCGTCGAGAATCTGCTTGCGGACGATCTTCGATTCGAGCGCGAAGCAAATATCCTTGACGGCGTTCGCTTCGGGTCCGCCTTCGGCGCCGACCCCAACGGCCTCGAACACGCGCTTCCATATCGCGTCGATCGCCTCGGAGCGGGCCTGCTTTTGCTTGAGCTTGAACGCCGCGCGCAGGTCGCTCTCCGAAAGCTCGCGTATGCGCTCGGCGAGCGCTTCGTCCTTCGCGGCGGGTTTCCAATCCCAGGCCGCCTTCGCCGCCTCGTCCGCCAAGTCGTTGATCGCCTTGATCGCGGCCTGCATCTGCTGGTGCCCGAACACGACCGACCCCAGCATCACGTCCTCGGGCAGCTCGCTCGCCTCGGATTCCACCATCAGGACCGCGTGCTCGGTGCCCGCGACCACGAGGTTGAGCCGGCTCTCCTTGAGCTGCGTCGCGGTAGGGTTGAGCACGTATTCGCCGCTGACGTAGCCGACGCGCGCCGCTCCGATCGGTCCCTTGAACGGGATGCCGGAAAGGGTCAGCGCCGCCGAGACCCCGATCAGTGCCGGGATGTCCGGATCGACTTCGGGATTGCACGACAACACCTGCGCGACGACCTGCACTTCGTTGTAGAACCCGTCCGGAAACAACGGGCGGATGGGCCGGTCGATCAGCCGGGAAGTCAGTGTCTCCTTTTCAGAAGGCCTGCCTTCCCGCTTGAAAAAACCGCCCGGAATCTTACCTGCGGCGTAGGTCTTCTCGACGTAGTCACAAGTGAGCGGCAGAAAGTCCTGGCCTGTTTTGGCCTGCCTCGCTCCAACCACGGTGCACAGCACGACGCTGTCGTCCATGTTCACCACGACCGCTCCGTGCGCCTGGCGCGCCATTTCGCCGGTTTCCAGCGTCACTGGGTGCGCGCCGTAGGTGAATGTCTTTTTGATGGTAGTCAGCTGCATGATTTTCTCGATCGGTTAAGCCGGGCGCACTGCCCGGTCATTTTGATGTGCCGGCTGCGACGCAGAGGCGCCGGGCCGTTTCTGGAAATCAAAACGCCCATCGGAATCCCATGGGCGTCGGGGATTTACTTGCGGAGGCCAAGTTGCTCGATCAGCTCGTGATATTTCCCGTTGTTCTTTCGCTTGAGGTAATCGAGTATCTTGCGACGCTGGCTCACCATCTTAAGCAATCCGCGCCGCGAATGGTGATCCTTGACGTGCGTCTTGAAGTGGTCGGTCAGCCCGTTTATCCGGGCCGTAAGCAAGGCGATCTGCACTTCCGGGGATCCCGTATCGCCCGCTGCGCGCTGGTGCTGCCGGACGATTTGCGCTTTTTCCGTAACGCTGACCCGCATGCTCTAGCTCTATTATCTATTCGCGAAAGGCCGGCATTTTACCTTGAAATCAGCGCCTTCTACAAGCAGTTTAGGCTCGCAATACGGGTTTCAGGACAGCGCGAGCAGCCGTTTCGGCTGCAAGGTGCCGCTTGCGTCCACTTGCCCGATGCCCAGGAACTTCGCGTCCTCGCCGAAAACGGCGACGCTGCCGCTTGCAGAGTCGACCGACATCGTCCGCCCTTGCCGGAAACTAGCCGCAAGGGGGGGCTGGAGCGTCAGGCGCGGCCAGGATTGGAGCAAGGCTTCCAGAGGCAGGAGCCGCTCGCGTCGCTCCGCAGGCGAAATCGCCTCGAGTGCTTCCAACGTCGTCGCCTGCGGCAACGCGAACGGGCCCACCGAGGCGCGCTGCAGCGCCGCGAGATGCGCGCCGCAGCCCAGCTCCGCGCCGATATCCTCGGCAAGCGCCCGAATGTAGGTGCCCTTGCTGCATTCGACGAAGAAGCCGACCGTATTGCCTTCGAACCTCTCCAGCTCGAGTCGGCGGATCGCGACGCGCCGGGCGGCGCGCGGAACGTGCTCGCCGCGGCGGGCGTAAGCGTACAAGGGCCTGCCCCGATGCTTGATCGCAGAATATCGAGGCGGCAGCTGCTCGATCTCGCCTCGATAGTGCTCCAATGCGGCGAGCAGCTCGCTTCGGGTCACCTTGACTTCGGTGTGCGAGACCACCGCACCCTCGGCATCGCCGGTCTCGGTGCGCTCGCCGAGCTTCAACTGCGCGCGATAGCTCTTGTCCGCACCGAGTATCCCGCCAGAAAACTTGGTCGCTTCGCCCAGCGCAATGACGAGCAAGCCGCTTGCGAGAGGGTCGAGCGTTCCCGTATGGCCCGCACGCGCGGCCCCGAGCAGGCGCTTCGCTCTTTGCAATACTGCATTCGAGCTCGGTCCTGCCGGCTTGTCGATGAGCAGCACCCCGTTGACTGGCGCGTGCGTATTTCCCACGGAAGCTCAATCCCCTTTCTTTCCGGTGACTGCCGCATCGATCAGCTGCGAGAGACGCACGCCTCGCTCGACCGAAGCGTCGTGCATGAAGCGTATTTCGGGGGTGATGCGGAGTCTCAGGCGCCTCCCGAGCTGAACCCGCAGGAATCCCGCCGCGCGATCGAGACCCGCCTCGATCGTCGTCAAGGATTCCGCATCGGCCAAAGTGGTGAAGAAAACCTTCGCATAGGCGAGGTCCGGGGAAACCTCGACGCCGGTGAGCGTAATCATGCCGACGCGCGGATCCTTGAGTTCGGCGCGCAACAATTCCGACAGCTCGCGCTGGATCTGATCGGCGACGCGGCGTAGGCGTTGCGGGTTGGCCATGGGGTCGGAGCCTAGCGATCGGCATCCTACAGCAGATTCTTCGTCGCGCTAAGCGCTCCTGGAGGATGGCGCGGACGTCAGAGCGTCCGCGCCACTTCCTGGACTTCGTAGATCTCGAATTGATCGCCGACCTTCAGGTCGTTGAAGTTTTTCACGGACATGCCGCATTCGAAACCGGCTTTCACTTCGCGCACGTCGTCCTTGAAGCGCTTGAGCGAATCGATCTCCCCCGTATGAACGACCACGTTGTCGCGCAGCACGCGCACCGACGCGTTGCGCCGCACCAGGCCTTCGAGCACCATGCATCCGGCGACGGCCCCGACCTTGGAGATCTTGAATACCTGGCGCACATCGACGAGGCCGAGTATGGCCTCTTTCTTCTCGGGCGCGAGCATACCCGAGAGCGCCGCCTTCACTTCGTCGACAGCGTCATAGATGATGTTGTAGTAGCGTACGTCCACACCCGAGGCTTCGGCCGCCTTGCGCGCAGCCGTATCGGCGCGGGTATTGAAGCCGATGATGACGGCCTTGGAAGCGAGCGCCAGATTCACGTCGGACTCGGTGATCGCGCCCACCGCGCTGTGCACCACGTTGACCTTGACCTCGTCGGTCGAAAGGCGGCTGAGCGCATGAACGAGCGCCTCCTGCGAGCCCTGTACGTCTGCTTTGATGAGAAGCGCGAGCACCCTCGCCTCGCCTTCGCCCATGTGCTCGAACAGGTTTTCCAGCTTGGCGGCCTGTTTCTTCGCGAGCTTCACGTCGCGGAACTTGCCTTGACGGAACAGCGCGATCTCGCGCGCCTTGCGCTCGTCGCCGAGCGCCATGACGTCCTCGCCGGCCGCGGGCACGTCCGACAGGCCCTGGATCTCGACCGGAATCGATGGACCGGCCTCGTGGACCGCGCTTCCGCTCTCATCGAGCATGGCTCGAACCCGGCCGAAGCTGCTCCCGGCGAGCACGATGTCGCCGCGCCGGAGCGTTCCGGATTGAACCAGCACCGTGGCCACCGGTCCTCGGCCCTTGTCCAACCGGGCCTCGATCACCAGGCCCTTGGCGAGCGTGTCCACCGGAGCCTTCAGTTCCAGCACTTCGGCCTGCAGCAACACTTGTTCCAGCAGCGTATCGATTCCGGCGCCGGTTTTCGCCGACACCGGGACGAACGGCGAATCCCCGCCGTATTCCTCGGGCACGACGGCCTGCGCCACCAACTCCTGCTTGACCTTTTCCTGGTTTGCCTCGTGCTTGTCGATCTTGTTGATCGCTACGACGATGGGGACCTCGGCTGCCTTGGCGTGATGGATCGCCTCGATCGTCTGCGGCATCACGCCGTCGTCCGCAGCAACCACCAGCACGACGATGTCGGTCACTTTTGCGCCGCGCGCGCGCATCGCCGTGAAGGCCTCGTGCCCCGGCGTATCGAGGAACGTGACCATGCCGCGCGGCGTCTCGACGTGGTAGGCACCGATGTGCTGGGTGATGCCGCCCGCTTCGCCCGAGGCGACCTTCGTGCGGCGGATGTAATCGAGCAGCGATGTTTTTCCGTGATCCACGTGCCCCATGACCGTGACCACGGGAGCGCGCGGCATCAACGCGGCCTCGTGGTGCTCGGGCACGTCGGCGAGGAGGGATTCCGGATCGTCGAGCTTCGCCGCCTTGGCCACGTGGCCCATTTCGGTCACGACGATCATCGCGGTTTCCTGGTCCAGCACCTGGTTGATCGTCACCATGTTGCCGAGCTTCATCAGCACCTTGATCACTTCGGCAGCCTTGACCGACATCTTGTGGGCGAGATCACCGACGCTGATGGTCTCAGGCACCATGACCTCGCGCACCACCGGTTCGGCGGGCGCGCTGAACTGCTGCACGTTTTCGGCTGCCGGCGCGACCGCGGTCTTGTGCCTGGCCCCCTTGGGCGTATGCCAGCCGGAGGCGCCCTGTACGTCCCCGCGCGTTTTGATCGTGCGGCGTTTGACGCCTTCGTCCTTCCAGACCTTGATTTCCTTCGCTTTCTTCGCGCCCTTCTTCTCGGCCCCCGGTGCAACCTTCGGTTTGTGCAGCGTCGTGTCGGAGCCGGGAGCGGAAGCCGGCGCCAGTGTCTTCATCTCGCTCGGCTTACCCTCCGCGAGCTTGCGCTCGCGCTCCTGTTTCTCCGCCAAGTCCGCGGCCTGCCGTGCCGCCAACTCCTCGTGCCGACGTTGCTCCTCCTCGCGGAGCTCTGCCTCGCGCGAATCAACCGTGGCGCCGGAAGAACCGGGCGCCTCAGCAGGCGCACCCGGCTCCGCATCGCGCTTGACGAAGATGCGCTTTTTCTTGACCTCGACCTGGATGGTGCGCGCTTTTCCGCTCGCGTCGGACTTCTTGATGATTTCGGAGGTCTGCTTACGCGTCAGCGTGATCTTGTTCTTGGGTTCCGACGAGCCGTGCGATTTGCGCAGGTATTCCAGGAGCCGGGTCTTGTCCTGCTCTGAAAGAACGTCTTCGGCCACTTGCTTATGCACGCCTGCTGCCCGCAGCTGCTCGAGCAGCTGCGACGGCGGCACTTTCAGCTCGCCGGCAAATTGGGCAACGCTCGTCTGGGCCATCGGCCGGCTTACTCCTGCGCAAACCAGTGTTCACGAGCCTTCATGATGAGGCTCTTGGCACGTTCGGGGTCGACTCCCGCCATCTCGACCAGGTCGTCCGTGGCGAGATCGGCGAGGTCGTCGCGAGTCTTCACCCCGGACCGGGCGAGCTTCGTCGCCAGGTCCTTGTCCATCCCCTCCAGGCCGAGCAGCGCCGGATCGAGGTTTTCCGCCTGCTCCTCGCTCGCGATGGCCTGCACCAGGAGCGCGTCGCGCGCGCGGTTGCGCAGCTCGTTCACGGTGGCCTCGTCGAAACCCTCGATCTCCATCATTTCGTTGATCGGTACGTAGGCCACCTCTTCGAGAGTCGAGAAGCCTTCCTGGATGAGGGTGTTGGCGACTTCCTCGTCGACGTCCAGCCGCTCCATGAAGAGCTTTCTCACCGAGGAGGCTTCTTCCTCATTCTTCTTCTGCGACTCCGCCTCGGTCATGAGATTGATCGTCCAGCCGGTCAGCTCCGAGGCGAGTCTGACGTTCTGTCCGCTTCGACCGATCGCGATGGCGAGGTTCTCCTCGTCCACCACCACGTCCATGGCATGCTTGTCCTCATCCACGAGGATCGATGACACCTCGGCCGGCGCAAGCGCACCGATCACGAACTGCGCGGGGTCCTCAGACCACAGCACGATGTCCACGCGCTCGCCGGCGAGCTCCTGGGTCACGGCCTGGACGCGCGCGCCGCGCATGCCGACGCAGGTCCCGATCGGGTCGATGCGCTTGTCGCGGGAATGCACGGCGATCTTCGCGCGAATGCCGGGGTCGCGCGCGGCCGACTTGATCTCGAGCAGTCCTTCCTCGATTTCTGGGACTTCGAGGCGGAACAATTCCATGATGAATTCGGGCGCGGTGCGCGAGAGCACCAGCTGCGGTCCGCGCACATTGCGGTCGATTCGCATGACGAAGGCGCGCACGCGGTCTCCCACGCGCAGATTCTCCTTGGGGATCATCTGATCGCGCGGCAGCACCGCCTCGACGCGCCCGACCTCGATGATCGCGTTGCCGCGCTCGACGCGCTTGATCGCGCCGTTGATGAGCTTTTCGCCGCGACCGAGAAAATCGTTCAGCAGCTGCTCGCGTTCGGCGTCGCGGATCCTCTGGAGGATCACCTGTTTCGCGGTCTGCGCCCCGATGCGGCCGAAATCGATCGGCTCGAGAGCCTCTTCGATATAGTCCCCGAGCTGAATGTCCGGGTATTGCTTCTGCGCCTCCGAGAATGCGACCTGCTGGGCCGGATTCTCCACCGCTTCATCGGCCGCCACCAGCCAGCGGCGGAAGGACTCGAAGTCCCCGGTATTGCGGTCGATCGCGACGCGCACGTCCACGTCCTCGTTGAAGCGCTTCTTCGTCGCGGAAGCGATCGCCATCTCCAGGGCGCCGAACACCACGTCCTTGTGGACGTTCTTCTCCCGGGCGAGCGCGTCCGCCTGCAGCAGCAGCTCGCGGCTCATATATCCTTGGGGCATCACGGCTTGGGCACCAGTCGCGCGCGGTCGAGGTCGGCGAGGTCGAACGCGAGCCGGCCGCTGTCGTAGTCGAATTCGATCCGGTCGCCTTCCACAGCGCGCACGGTGCCGACGAAATTCCTGCGGCCGTTGACCGGATGGCGCAGGCGCACCTGGGCCTCATGCCCGGCGAAGCGGGCGAAATCCGCCGCTTTTTTCAGCCTGCGGTCCAGGCCCGGGGAGGAGACTTCCAGCCGGTCGTACTCGATTCCCTCGACTTCGAACACCCGCTGCAGCTGCCGGCTCACGGACTCGCAGTCGGCAAGGGTTACCCCTGCCCGCTCGGGCACGAGTTCATGTGTTTTCTCAATAAACACGCGTAACATCCTACCGTTGTTTATATATTCGAAGTCAGCAAGCCCGTACCCCAGCCCGGCCACGGTGCGCTCAAGCAAAGACTCAAGCGGGCTCACGACACCTACAACCCTCGAGCATAAATAAAAAATGGGCTCGAAAGCCCATCTCTAAAACGTCGAAAGTATAGCAAGAAACTTCACCCGGAACAACGGAAAGGAGTCTGCGGACCGGCCTTGAGCAGCGGCGCGGCCTCTCTCGGGTCGAGCTCGCGCCATTGGCCCCGGCGCAGATGGGGCGGCAGCCGGATCGGGCCGAAGCGCACGCGCATCAGGCGGCTCACGGTGATTCCCAGCGACTCGAACATTCGTCTGACCTCGCGGTTGCGCCCTTCGCGCAGCACGACCTGGTACCAGCGGTTCGAGCCGCTGCCTCCGCCCGGGGAGATGCTGTCGAACCTTGCCGGACCGTCTTCCAGAGCGATCCCTTGAGCGAGCCTGCGGAGGTGCTCGCGAGTGAGCTCGCCGCGCACCCGCACCGCGTACTCGCGCTCGATCTCGTTGCTCGGATGCATGAGGCGGTTGGCGAGCTCGCCGGAGTCGGTGAAGAGCAGGAGCCCGCCGGTATTGAAGTCGAGCCGGCCGATCGCGATCCAGTGACCACCCCGAATTCTCGGCAGATGGTCGAACACGGTCGGCCTGCCTGACGGATCGCGCGTCGTGACGAGCTCCCCGGCCGGCTTATGATAGATCAGCAGGCGCGGCGCGCCCTCTTCGAAGCGCAGCGAGACCGGATGCCCGTCGAGCATGACGCGATCGCGCGACCCGACGCGCTGCCCCAGAGCGGCGCGCGCGCCGTTGACCACGAGCCTGCCCGAGGCGATCGCAGCTTCCATGTCGCGGCGCGAGCCGAGACCCGAGCGTGCAAGAACCTTGTGAAGCTTCTCGGCGCGCGCCGTCGGCCTAGACCGCGCTGGGTTGCGCGGCCGCCGACTCGTCGGGCGCGGGCTGCGAATCGGGCTCGGACTGCGGAGCGGGCTCGGACTGCGGAGCGGGCGCGGGTTGCGGATCGGGCGGCGGGGTCGGTGTGAGATCAAGCGTCTGGGCGATATCTTCAAGGGGCGGCAATTCCTGCAATGAGCGCAGGCCGAGATCGTCGAGGAAAGTCTTGGTGGTCGCGTACAGTGCCGGGCGGCCCGGCACCTCCTTGTGTCCGATGACTTCCACCCAGCCGCGCGCTTCCAGGCGCCCTATCACCTCGGCTGAGACGGTGACCCCGCGAACCTCCTCGATGTCGCCGCGGGTCACCGGCTGGCGGTAGGCGACGATCGCGAGCGTTTCGAGCACGGCACGCGAGTAGCGGGGCGCTTTGTCCGGATGAATGCGCTCGAGGAATTTCTGGTACGAGGCGCGCGTCTGGAAGCGCCAGCCGCTCGCGGTCGCCACGAGCTCGACACCACGGTCCTTCCACGCCTCGCGCAGCTCTTCGAGCAGCCTGCGGATCGTGTCTGCGCCGATATCTTCGTCGAATATCTTGCGCAGCTCCGAGATCGGAAGGGGCTCCTGTGCGGCGAGCAAAGCCGCCTCAAGCACGACCTTCACTTCACTCGGATTGAGCATGAGCCAGCTTCACGTAGATGGGCGCGAAAGATTCGGACTGCGTGACCTCGATCAGATTTTCCCTCACGAGCTCGAGCACCGCGAGGAAATTGACGATGAGCACCGGCACGCCGCGCCCCGGTTCGAACAGCTCGCCGAACTCGGCGAACCCGCCGCTCCGCAGCCGGCGCAGGATGAGGCTCATGTGCTCGCGCACCGAAAGCTCCTCGCGTGTGACACGGTGGTGCTGCATCATTTTCGCACGCACGAGGAGGGCGCGCCACGCTTCCTGAAGGTCCATGACGTTCACCGTCGGCAGGCGCTGCGCGAGAGTCTGCTCGATCCAAACCTCCACCGGGAAGAAGTCGCGCCCGAGCTGCGGCAGGGCGTCGAGCTTCTGCCCGGCGAGCTTCATCTTCTCGTACTCGAGCAGGCGCCGCACGAGTTCCGCGCGCGGGTCCTCGTCCTCCGCGCCCGGCATCGTTTGGCGCGGAAGGAGCATGCGCGATTTGATTTCCATCAACATCGCCGCCATGACCAGATACTCGGCGGCCAGCTCGAGATTTCTCGTGCGCATCACCTCGACGTACTCCATGTACTGCTCGGTGAGCCGCGCCATGGGAATGTCGAGGATGTCGAGGTTCGCCCGGCGGATGAGGTAGAGCAGCAGGTCGAGCGGCCCTTCGAAGGTATCGAAGAAGACCTCGAGCGCGTCGGGGGGGATGTACAGATCGTGCGGCAGCTCCCTATACGGCTCGCCGCGCACTTTTGCCACGAGCGCACTCGGCGCGCGTGTCGGGACGGAGGGCTGTGCCGGCTCGCTCACGTGTAGGCGAGCCCCATCGCTCCGCGCACCTCGCGCATGGTCTCCCGCGCTAGCTTGCGCGCCTTTTCGCACCCGTCCGCGACGATATTGCGAACCAAGGTCGGATCGTCGAGATACTTCTGGGCGCGCTCCCGCATGGGTCCCTGCTCTGCGAGCACCGCATCGATCACCGGCTGCTTGCATTCAAGGCACCCGATGCCGGCGGTGCGGCAGCCCTGGTTCGCCCACTGGCGGGTCTTCTCATCGCTGTAGACGAGGTGGAACTGCCAGACCGGGCACTTGTCGGGATCGCCGGGATCGCTGCGCTTCACCCTCGCCGGGTCAGTCGGCATGGTGCGGATCTTCTTCCTCACCGATTCCGCATCCTCGCGGAGTGAAATCGTGTTGTTGTAGGACTTGGACATCTTCTGGCCGTCGATGCCAGGAAGCTTCGACGACTCGGTGAGCAGGGCCTCGGGCTCGACCAGGATCAGGCGTCCGCTTCCTTCGAGGTAGCCGAACAGGCGCTCGCCGTCAGCGACCGAGAGGTTGCCCTGCTTGTCCAGGAGCGCACGCGCGGTCGCCAGCGCCTCGGCGTCGCCCTGTTCCTGGTACTTCGTACGCAGCTCCATCAGCACCTTGGCCTTGCGGCCGCCGAGCTTCTTCGCGGCGGCCTTCGCCTTGTCCTCGAATCCGGGCTCGCGGCCGTAGACGTGGTTGAAGCGCCGTGCGACCTCGCGCATCATCTCGACGTGCGGGACCTGGTCTTCGCCGACCGGAACGTATTTTGCGCGGTACACGAGCACATCGGCCGCCTGCAAGAGCGGGTAGCCGAGAAACCCGTACGTGGAAAGGTCGCGGTCGACGAGCTTTTCCTGCTGGTCCTTGTAGCTCGGTACCCGCTCGAGCCAGCTGAGCGGCGTGATCATCGAAAGGAGCGTGTGGAGCTCGGCGTGCTCGGGGATGCGCGACTGGATGAACAGGGTCGCCTGCGCCGGGTCGATGCCTGCGGCCAGCCAGTCGATCACCATGTCCCAAACGTTCTCTTCGATCACCTCGGGGGTTTCGTAGTGGGTCGTGAGCGCGTGCCAGTCGGCAACGAAGTACAGGCACGGATACTCGCTCTGCAGCTTCACCCAGTTCTTGAGTGCGCCGTGGAAATGTCCCAGGTGCATCGCGCCCGTGGGGCGCATGCCGGAGACCACGCGTTCTTCGAACATTTAGATTGGATGCAGTTGAAAAAGCGTCGCGATTACCGATCTTGACGCACCCATCACCGGATCGAGGAACATGCCGAGAACGTTGTAGCCGTACGAGCTGATGACCACGAGTCCAAGGAGGATCGGTAGCCCGAATGGTTCGAGTCTTGCGAAACTCCCCGCGAGAGGACCGGGCAGCAGCGAAACGACGACCCGACCCCCATCGAGAGGAAGAATCGGCAAGAGATTCAGCGCCATGAAAACGAGATTCACCTCGACCCCCGCGAGCGGCACCTGGATGAGGAAATCGCCTTGTGCGAGCCCCGACAGCGCTCCCATCTTCAAAACTGCAGCCCATCCGAGAGCCATCGCCAGATTTGCCGTCGGGCCGGCAAGAGCCACCCAGAGCATGTCTCGCTTGGGATGCCGCAGGGCGTGAAAATTGACCGGAACGGGTTTAGCCCATCCGAACATGATCCTTCCGCCCGTTGCGAATAGCGTGACCAAAGGCAGAAAGACGGTGCCGACCAAATCGATGTGACGCGCCGGATTGAGGCTGATGCGGCCGAGCTTGAAAGCTGTCGTATCTCCGAAGTGGCGAGCGACATAGCCGTGAGCGGCTTCATGCAAGGTGATCGCGAAGAGGACCGGCACGGCGAAAACCGCGATCATCTTAGTGATCTCATTGAATTCCATGGTCGGCCCGCTCGCTCCAGCGCGTCATTTTATCAGAGCCGCCCTGCCGTCCCGCGCGTCCTACCAGTCATGCCAGACGGGTTTCAGATCGTAGGGCAGCTGCGGCAGCGTGCCCAGATCGGCCCTGCTTTCCCCCTTGCCGTGATAGTCCGAGCCGCGCGAAGCGGTGAAGCCGAATTCGCGCGCGATGCGGGCAAATTCGAAGTATTGCTCGGGTGAATGGCTTCCGGTCACGACCTCGATTCCGGCGCCTCCGCAGTCCCGGAACTCCGCGAGAAACGCGTGCAGCTCGGGTTTGGAGAAATTATAGCGGCCCGGGTGCGCGACGACGGCGATTCCGCCGCTTGCGCGTATCCAGCTCACGGCGTCGCCGAGAGAGGCCCACTGGTGCGGGACGAAACCGGGTTTGCCTTTCACGAGATAGCGCTGGAACACGCTCTTCACGTCCGGCGCGAGTCCCGTTTTCACCAGGTGGCGCGCGAAATGCGAGCGGCTGATGAGACTGGGGTTCTCGGCGTAAGTCTTCGCCCCCGCGAAGCTGTCGGGAACGCCGGCCGCGGCGAGCGCTTCGCCCATTTTCTCCGCCCGTGTCGCCCGGCCTTCCCGGATCGACTCGAGCCCGGAGCGCAAGACCGGGTCTTCCGGGTCGATCTGCAGCCCGACGATGTGAACCGTGGACCCTTCCCAAGTCACCGAAATCTCGACGCCGTCGACGAAGCGAACGCCTTGCGACTCGGCTTTTGTGCGCGCCTCGGCGAGCCCCGACACTCCGTCGTGATCGGTCAACGCGAGTATCTCGACGCCGTTCGCCGCGGCCCGCGCGACGAGCTCTTCCGGCTTGAGCAAACCGTCGGAAGCGGTCGAGTGACAATGCAGGTCGATGTTCAATGGGCCATCTTACCCGAGAAACTCCTCGATCACTGCCGCGAGCCGCTCGGGCTGGTCGTGATGCAGCATGTGACCCGCTTCGGGAATGACGCGCTCGGTCAACCGTTGAAAGCAAGTCTTGCGCGCAGCGAGATCCTGAGGCGATAGCTTCAAAAACTCCGCCGCCTTCGACTCGGCGCCCACGACCCAGAGCACGGGCGCTGCGACCTTGCGCCAGCAGGCTTCGGCTTCCTCGACTCGGTAGAGAACCGGGTTGACGAGCTTGTGCGCGGGATCGCTCGCGAGCTCGACGCGGCCGTCGGGTTTCGACCTCCCCCAATGGCGCGCGAGGAACGCGGCCCTCTCGCCGCTCAGCCGGGAATTGTTGCCGCGCAGGCGCTCGGCGAGCGCTTCGAAGTTCTCGTAGTCGCGAAACGCGGGCTTTTCGCGGAGCTCGGCCAGCCAGCGCGCGTAGCGCTCGGGCGCCTTCTCCGCGCGCGTTCCCGTGAGCCCAAGACCTTCCAGGTTGACGAGTTTCGCCACGCGCTCGGGGCGGATGCCGGCGTACATCGCGGCGACGTTGCCGCCCATGCTGTGGCCGACGAGCGTGGTTGGAGAATCCGCCTGGAAGTGCTCGAGCAGCCGATCCAGATCGGCAAAATAATCCGGGAACCAGTAGCTGTCGCTCTTCGCCCATTCGCTCAAGCCGAAGCCGCGCCAGTCCGGCGCGATCACGCGCCAGTCCCGGTGCAGTGCGTCCACCAGGAACTGGAACGAGGCCGACACGTCCATCCATCCGTGCAGGATGAAGAGCTTCGGCGCGCGCTCCCCGCCCCAGCAGCGGCAGTGGTAACGCAGGCCGCGGATCTGGACGAACTCTGATTGGCTCGGCTTCATGAAGCGCGTGATGATAACAGGCGCCGGAACCGCGGCGCGCTTCCGATATAATCGGCGGCAATCATGGCCGTGTTCTCACTTGGCGAACGCAAAGTAACATTTCACGGCGAAGAGTGGTTCATCGCGCACAACGCCACCGTGATCGGCACCGTGATCCTGCACAACCAGGCGAGCGTCTGGTTCAACGCCGTGGTGCGCGGCGACAACGACATCATCACCATCGGCGAGCGCAGCAACATCCAGGACGCCGCGGTCCTGCACGCCGACCCGGGCGTCCCGCTCACGCTCGGCAAGAACGTCTCCGTCGGCCACCAAGCCATGCTGCATGGCTGCAGCGTCGGCGACTGCACGCTGGTGGGTATCGGCGCGATCATCATGAACCACGCCGTCATCGGCAGCCGCTGCATCATCGGCGCGGGCGCCCTCATTTCCGAGGGCAAAACGTATCCCGACGGCGTCCTCATCCTCGGCTCGCCCGGCAAAGTCGTACGCGAGCTGAAGCCGGAGGAAAAGGAAGAACTGCTGGAAAACGCCGACGTCTACGTCCGGCGCTCGAAACTCTACCGCGAGAAGCTGAAGCCGCAGGAACGGTAGCCGCTCAGATGAACGCTCGGTACGACAGTATTGGTTACGGCTACGCAACTACCCGCCGAGAAGAGCCCCGCTTCCGCGAGATTATCATGGCTGCATTGGGTCACGCGAAATCGGTCGTGAACGTAGGTGCCGGGGCAGGTTCCTATGAGCCTCGTGATCGGTATGTGCTCGCAATTGAACCCAGTGACGTCATGGCGGCCCAGCGCCCGCGCGAGTTGGCGCCTGCGATCCGCGGGGAGGCGCATTGTCTCCCCTTGCGCGATGGTAGTGTTGAGGCGGCAATGTCTGTACTTTCGCTGCATCACTGGGAGACACACCAGGAGCAAGGGGTTAGAGAGCTGCGGCGTGTTGCGAGTGGTCCGGTTGTGCTTTTCACGTGTGATCCGGAGGTCAGTGGCTCGATGTGGCTCATGAAGGACTACCTTCCGGAAGTCGCTGACCTGGATCGTCGGATCTTTCCGGACATCAAACGACTGGCGACATGGCTCGGCGGCAGGACACGAATCGACGTCATCCCTATTCCCCGTGACACATGCGATTGGACGCTGATGTCATTCTGGGCTCACCCGGAGCGCGTGCTCGATGCCTCGGCACGCAACGCCACATCGGGATTTGCCAGAATGTCCACCGACGTTGTCGAACGCGTCGTAGCATCTGTAGAGCGCGACCTCCATGATGGAACCTGGGATGCTCGCCATGGCCACCTCCGAAAGCTCGACGAGTACGACGCAGGCTTGAGGCTTGTGGTCAGTACAAAGACCTGAGGATGGTCGCCGCAATTCGCTTGAGAGCGAGAATCTCGTTCGTCAGAGTTCTCTTACCGGACGAGTTCAGCGCACTATTGCAGTCCGAATCGGCGAGGTACGCTAAAGTCGTGCGCGAAGCGGGAATCAAAGCCGATTGAAAGGGGGAAACGTAGCGGGAAAATGACGCGCGCTTGCGCGCGCGTCACTTCGGCGCCATGCGGATGGCGCCGTCCAGCCTGATCGTCTCTCCGTTCAGCATCTCGTTCTCGACGATGTGCCGGACGAGCTGGGCGTAGTCCGCCGGCCTGCCCAGGCGCGGTGGAAACGGCACCTGCTTCGCGAGCGCCTCCTGCACGTCCTTCGGCATGCCGAGCAGCATCGGCGTCTCGAAGATTCCCGGAGCGATGGTGCAGACGCGGATTCCGTCGCGCGAGAGGTCGCGCGCGACTGGAAGGGTCATGCCGACCACGCCGCCTTTCGAGGCCGAATAGGCGGCCTGCCCGATTTGCCCGTCGTAGGCGGCGACCGACGCCGTGTTCACGACCACGCCGCGCTCGCCTGCCGCGTTCGGCTGACCCTTCGCCATCGCAACCGCGGCGAGGCGGATCATGTTGAACGTGCCGATAAGGTTGATGTTGATCACGCGCGAGAACGAGGCGAGCACGTGCGGCCCGTCCTTCTTCACCGTGCGCTCGGCGATGGCGATGCCGGCGCAGTTCACCAAGCCCTGGAGTGCCGCGAAATTCTTCAGCGCCGCGTCCACCGCAGCCTGGCCGTCCGCTTCGCTCGTCACGTCGCACCGGACGAAGCGCGCCTTAGACCCGAGCTGCTTCGCGAGCGCTTCGCCCTTGTCGGCCTGAAGGTCGGCGATGACGACGCTCGCGCCGGCTTCGGCGAGCATCTTGACGGTTCCCTCGCCGAGGCCCGAGGCGCCGCCGGTGACGATGAACGTGCTGCCTTTGAGCTGCATGGACTCCCCCTAAGTCTTCTTCGCGCTCTTCTTCTTCTCCGGCATCAACCCCGCGCGGTCGCGCAGCAGCGGATCCAGGCCGCTCTTCGCAACGAGATAAGTCCAGCGCTCGAGCTTTTTCTCGCGCTCGATCTTCTCGACGAGCTTCTTGCGCCGCTCCTCGAACTCCTTGTCGTTCTTCGCCTTGTCTTCCGCCTTCTCGCCCTTCGCGGGCGTGCGCGTCTTGCTGGGCTCGCCGGCCACCGCCACCCTGACGTAGTAATTGTTGCCCGCCTGCTTGCCGACTCTCAGCGTATAGCTCAGGCCGTCGAAGGTATCGGCCTTGATGACGATCGCATGATCAAGCCCGGTATCGTCCTTGGCGGGGTCGGCGACCACGTCGACGAGATTCACCCAGCCGAGCGAGCTCGCGAGGTCGGTCGCCTTCTGCAGATCGGGCTTTTCCTTCGATCCGCTGAATTTCCAGTCCGCCGACTCGGTCTCGCGCGCCACGCTCCAGCGCTCTCTTCCGTCCTTCGACGAGGAAATCGACCTCGCGCCGTCGGCCCGAAGCAGATCCTTCACCAGCCACCGCTCGGGGCTGGACTCGACTTCGGCCAGCGGCTCCCCGACTGCGAGCAGCGTCGCGGCTTCGCCGCCCGCGACAAGGTAGCGGCCCGTCGCCTCGGCCTCACCGCGCGAGAGCGAAGCGACCGGCGAGCTCTTCACGATTTTCTTTCCGAGCAGGAGGCGCCCGAGCGAGCCACCCTTGGCGTCCTTAAGCTCGATCAATGTACCGGCGCCCGCCACCTTGCCCTTCGGCTCGAGCAGCTCCAGGCGAACGCGCTGGCTCTCGGGCAGGGGTTCGCTCTGAACGATCTTCAGCTCGGCGAGCTTCACGAGAAGCGCCGCGATGCGATCGGTGTCGGCGGCGAAGCCGGCGCGCTCGCGCACGCTCCAGCCGGTCTCGCCGCGCGCGAGGTGCAGCTCGCCGCGAGGGTCGGTAATTGCGATCTCGGCGACCTCGCTCAAGCGCAGGCCCGCGATCGCCTTCTGCCCCGCACGCGAATCGGCGCTCGTCCAGGCCGAGCGGTCGGACAGCACGACGGCGGCACCCGCGGCGGCGAGGATCGCGAGCACCGCGAGCGCGATGAAGAATTGCCTGCGGTTCATATCGCGGGCGTCCTGCGGCGGCGCAGGATCGCGAGGCCGATGCCGGCGAGCGTCACGAGAAGGGGCATCAGCGCGATGTTGAGCACCTTGGTCCAGAACTGGAGAGCTTCGCTGTCGGCGCGCAGTTCGCGGCGCACTTCTTTCAGCGCGAGGCGCGTCTCCGCGGCTTTCCTGCGGAAGTTCTCGAGCTCGGTCTGCTGGGCGGCCGAGAGAATCGCACCCGCGCCCTGCCCCTTGCCTTTTTGCAGCGCGTTGAGCTTTTCCTGCGTCTGCCCGAGGTTGTCCTCCAACTCCTTGATCTTGCCGAGATAGGCCTGTTGCGCCTTCGCCTCCATGTCGCGGATCACGGTGAACGGCCGCGCGGCGCTCGCGCGCCCGCGCAGCTTGATGAGCGCAGGGTCGCCTGCGAACTGGTCGACCAGCGCCTGTGCGAATGCGATGTTGCCGTTGCGCGGGATCACGATCCGCTGCCCGAAGATCTCCTGGATCTGCACCGCCGCACCGTCGTTGATGAAATCGCTGTCCCCGACGAGCACGACGGCGTTCTCCCCTGCGGATTCCTTGAGCTGAGCGGCTTCCGGCTTCGCCTCCGACGCCTTCCCCGCTTTCTTCTCGCCCTTGTCCTCGTCCTTGGGCCGCCCCTCCGGGAACGCGGTCTTGAATTTGCCGGTCAGCCGCACGGCCAGAGGATATTCGGTACCCGAAGGCTTGAACGCCCGGATGGCGGCCTCGCCCTGCGTCGTCGCCGCGAACGAATCGACGAGCTGAGAGTACGCGGAGCTCTTCATCAGGACCGCTTCGCTCAGCCCTTCGACGGGCTTACCGGTGAACGCTCCGGCAAAAGGCATGAGCAGCGACCCCAGCCGCGCCGTCGCGATGTCGTGCGGATCGAACGCGTTGTCGTTGAGCGAGAGCAGCGTCGGCAGCGTGCGCGCTCCCGCGCCCGTGAGGTAACGCATGTCGAGCACGACCTTCCCCGAGTCGAAGGCGAGGCCCCACGCCTTGAGCAGCCTGTCGAGGGAGGACGGCGTGCCCCCGCCGCCCATGCCTCCCATCTGGCCCAACTGGTCGAAATAAGCGCTGGGATCGAGGAAAGCGATGAGCTTCCCGCCGCGCAGCACGAACTGGTCGAGCGCGTACTGCGCCTGCTCGCCGATGCCGCGCGGGTGGATCACCAGCAGCACCTTGATGTCGTCGTCGATTTTTTGAGCGTCCAGGCCGACGCGCTTCACCGTGTAATCGCGGCGCAGCTCGCCGATGAACACCTGCGGCTCCATCGGTTGGCCGCCGGTCATGGGACTGGGCGGCATGCCGAACACCGGCAGCGCGCTCATCACCCCGATCACCGGCTTTGCCGTCGCGGCGGCGCGCGCGATCGCGCGCGTGAGATCGTACTCGAGCAGCGGCTCGCGATCGGGCGCAAGCGCCGGCAAGGCGAGCTTCTGGTCCGCGTAGCTGATCGAGGCGCCGAGGTAGAACTTATCGCCCGAAGGCGTGACTTGCGCCTCGACGCCTTCCAGGGTCGCCGAGTCCTCGGCATCGGAGTCCGGCTGGGGATCGAGCTTCTCGACCGTCACCTTGCCGCGGCCGGCCTGCTTGAACTCCGCGAGAAGATCCTCGACCCTGCGCCCGTACGCCTTGATGGGCAGAGGGATGTCGCTTTGGCTGAAGTACAGGCGGATCTTGACCGGGGATTCGAGCTTGGCGAGAACCGCGCGCGTGCCCTCGGAGAGCGTGTAGAGCCTGCCTTGCGTCAGGTCGATTCGCCCCCTTGCGGCACCCAGCACCAGATTGAGCAGGACGAGGGCGATCAGGGCGGCGACGAGCCCCCCTGTCGAATACAGCAGACTTTCGGTCTTCTTGTGCATGACCGTTCTCAGCCCGTGCGGTGGTTGCGGATGACGACGCCGGTCGCGAAGAGGGCGTAGGCCATCACCGAAAGGAAATACAGCAGGTCGCGCGAATCGAGCACGCCTTTCTGGAAGCCGTCGTAATGAGTGAGGACCGAAAACTTCGAAACGGCCTCCACCAGCCAGGGGCTCGCCCAGCGCGCGAGGAGATCGGTCAGCGGCGAAAACCCGACGAGGATCAGAGCGAGGCACAGGACTACTGCGAGGATGAAGGCGATGACCTGGTTGCGCGTGAGGGCCGAGGTGAGGCAGCTGATCGCGAGGTAGGCCCCGGCGAGGAGCGCCGCTCCGACGTAGCCGCTCGCGATCACCCCGTTGTCGGGATCGCCGAGCCAGTTGGCCGTCGCGACGATCGGGAAGGAGAGCGCCAGCGCCACGACGAGGAACAGCCACGAGGCGAGAAACTTGCCGACGATCGCCTGCCACGCCGCCACCGGCATCGTCAGCAAAAGCTCGATCGTTCCGAGCCGCCGCTCCTCGGACCACAGGCGCATCCCCGCGGCGGGCACCAGAAACAGGAACAGCCACGGCAGCCAGTTGAAGAACGCCGCGAGCGAGGCCTCGCCCCGCTCGAAGAAGCCGCCGAAAGTGAAGGTAAAGAACCCGGAAAGCAGGAGAAAGATCACCAGGAACACGTAGGCGACCGGAGACTCGAAGTACGCCGCCAGCTCGCGCTTCGCGATCGTACGGATCACCGCCCAGCTCGCCCTCATGCCGCCTCCGCAACCGTGTCTGAACGGGTGATCGACCGGAAGAAATCCTCCAGCTTTCCGGTGGCGGCGCGCGCCTTGAGCTCCTGCGGTGTGCCGTTGGCGACGATGCGACCGCGGTCGATGATGATCGCTCGGGTGCAAGCCGCCTCGACCTCTTCGAGGATGTGCGTGGAGAAGATGATCGCCTTGTTCTCGCCCATCTCGCGTATCAGCGTGCGCACCTCGTGCTTCTGGTTCGGATCGAGCCCGTCGGTGGGCTCGTCAAGGATCAGCACCTCAGGGTCGTGGATCAGCGCCTGTGCGAGGCAGGTGCGGTGGCGGAAGCCCTTCGAGAGCGTATCGATCGCCTGCCCGAGAACGTTCTCCAGATGGCACAGCTCGACGACGCGGCGTATCGCGCTGCGCCGTCCCTCGCCGCGCAGTCCGCGCATCTCGGCTGCGAACTTGAGGAACGACAGCACGGACATTTCAGTATAAGAAGGCGCCGCCTCCGGAAGGTAGCCTATGCGGCGCTTCACCTCGATCGGGTTTTCCTGCACGTCCAGGCCGCACACCGAGACGCTGCCCGCGCTCGGGGGAACGAAGCCGGTGATCATGCGCATCGTCGTCGACTTGCCCGCGCCGTTGGGGCCGAGGAACCCCAGCACCTCGCCCTTTCCCACCTCGAAGGAGACGCCGTCGACCGCGCGCTTCGACCCGAAGGACTTGCTGAGATTCTCCACCTTGATCACGGCGCCCCTCCAAAACACATACACAGACCGGCACGGGTTGCCTGAAGTTCCATGCCGGGGCCGGCGGAACCGGATTCTATCGCAACCTCGATCCGGGTATAAGCAAATGACCAATGACCATCAAACCCGCGCTTTCAAGCGACAGGACGAAAGCCTTATAATTTTAGGTTTTCGACGCTCCCCTCGGGTGCGCCGCCAAACTCAAGGATCGCGCGATGACCCACGTCGTCACGGAAAGTTGCATCAAGTGCAAATACACCGACTGCGTCGACGTCTGCCCCGTCGATTGCTTCCACGAGGGGCCGAACATGCTGGTGATCGATCCGGACGAGTGCATCGATTGCGCCGTGTGCATCCCCGAGTGCCCGGTGAACGCGATCATTCCGGAGGAAGACCTGTCCGAGGAGCAGAAGAAATTCACCTCGCTGAACGCCGAGCTCGCCAGGATCTGGCCGGTGATCACCGACGCCAAGCCCGGACCAGAGGACGCCGACCAGTGGAAGGACGTGAAGGACAAGCTCCCGCTCCTGGAGCGCTAGGCACGGGATGCTGAAGCTTGCTTACGGCCTGTCCTTCGCGGAACTCTACGAACGCGACGGCCTTGTCAGGCTCGATGCCGCTTTCCTGGACCATCTCGGCGCCGCGGAATCCGCGCTGAGACCGCAGCTCGAAGCAGCGCGCGCGACTGACACCCTTGATCCGAAGGCCGAATCGGCGCTGATCATCGAGATCGCGCCGCATCTGGACGATTTTCTTGCGAAGCTGTTCGGCATCGAGGCCGAATTCCGCGCGCTCGCCGCCCGCCACAACGAGCTCGCCCCGCTCTACAGCGTCAAGCGCCAGTTCGTGCAGCGCCGCGCCGCGAACAAGGTGAAGCCCGAGGAGGCGGCCAAGCTCGACGGGCCCGCTCTCGAGGCCGAGCTGAAAAAAAATCACCTGGACGGGCGCTTCGATGAGCTGACGTTCGCGAAAAAAGTCAGCCATTGGCTCGCGCATGAGGCCGAGCACGCGGTTCCGCTAGACCTCGCGCTGAAGTACTCGGCCTGGGCGCTGCACACGCCCGCGGGCCGCGAACGTATCAAGGCGGGTGTGCTCTTCAAGGCGCCGGCGAAGATCGATCCGCAAAATCTCCTCGTGCACGCACAAAAGAGCGACCGCGAGGGCGTCGTCACCTACACGATCCGCCCCGAGCACATCCGCAGGCGCAAGGGCTTCGCCCTCACCGACCCGGGGACCGACCTCGTCGGCGCCCTCGACCAGGCCAACTACTGCATCTGGTGCCACACGCAAAGCAAGGATTCCTGCTCCAAGGGTCTAAAAGAGAAACCCCCCGCGGAAACGCCGGGCAAGGTGGTGTTCAAGAAAAGCCCGTTCGGCGTGACGCTCGCCGGCTGCCCGCTGGAAGAAAAGATCTCCGAATTCCACACGCTCAAGGCGCAGGGCAATGCGCTCTCGGCGCTCGCCGTGATCGTCATCGACAATCCGATGGCGGCCGCGACCGGGCATCGCATCTGCAACGACTGCATGAAATCCTGCATCTTCCAGAAGCAGGAGCCGGTGAACATCCCGCAGATCGAGACGCGCACGCTGAAGGACGTCCTCGAGCTGCCCTGGGGCTTCGAGATCTATTCCCTGCTCACGCGCTGGAATCCGCTCAATTTCCGAAGGCCGCTGCCCCGCCCTGCGACCGGCTACAAGGTGCTCATCGCCGGCATGGGGCCTGCGGGCTTCACCCTCGCCCACTACCTCATGAACGAGGGGCACGCGGTGGCCGGCATCGATGGACTGAAAATCGAGCCGCTGCCGGCCCGATTCTCGGGAATCAAGGAAGACGGGAGCCGCGCGCCCCTCGAGCCGATCCGGGACTTGCAGACCCTGTATGAATCTCTCGACGACCGCGTCATGGCGGGATTCGGAGGCGTCGCCGAGTACGGTATTACGGTGCGTTGGGACAAGAATTTCCTCAAGCTCGTGCGCCTCCTGCTCGAGCGGCGCGCGCAATTCGCGATGTACGGAGGCGTGCGCTTCGGCGGGACGGTCGGCGTCGAGGACGCGTTCGAGCTCGGCTTCGACCACGTGGCGCTTTGCATGGGCGCGGGCAAGCCCACGGTGCTCGACATCCCGAACGGCCTCGCGCGCGGCGTGCGCGCGGCCTCGGACTTCCTGATGGCGCTTCAGCTCACCGGCGCGGCCAAGGCGAACTCCATCGCCAACATGCAGCTGCGCCTTCCCGTGGTCGTGGTCGGCGGCGGCTTGACCGCGATCGATACTGCGACCGAATCGCTCGCCTACTATCCGGTGCAGGTGGAGAAGTTCCTGATGCGCTACGAGACCCTCGTCGCGGAGACGGGCGAGGATGCGGTGCGCCGGAACTGGGACGACCAGGAACGCGAGATCGCCGAGGAGTTCCTCGCGCATGCGCGCGCGATCCGCGAGGAGAGGGCCCTCGCCGCGCGCGAAGGCCGGGCCGCGCGCGTCGTCGAGCTCCTTCGGCATTGGGGCGGCGTCACCATCGCGTACCGGCGCCGCCTCATCGACAGCCCTTCGTATACGCTCAATCACGAGGAAGTCGAAAAAGCGCTCGAGGAAGGCATCGCGTTCTGCGAAAGTCTGTCGCCGGTAGCGGTGGACGTGGACAACTACGGCGCCGCACGCGGCATCCGCTTCGCCCGGGAAAGCGGACTCGGCGGCGAATCCGCGGAGCACTGGCTGCCGGCGCACACCGTGTTTATCGCCGCCGGGACCCAGCCGAACACGGTGCTCGCCCGCGAGGACGCGGCGCACTTCCAGCTCGACGGAAGATATTTTCAGGCGTGCGATGAGGACGGGCGGCCCGCGAAGCCGCAGCGCGCGATATCCAAGCCCGAGCGCGCCGAGGTGCTGCTGTCGCGCCTCCCCGACGGGCGCTTCGTGAGCTTCTTCGGCGATCTGCACCCCTCCTACTTCGGCAACGTCGTCAAGGCGCTCGCTTCGGCCCGCCAGGGTTACCCGGTCGTGTCGCGCGCGCTCGCAAAGACGCCGCCGCGGGCACGCGGCGCGCCCGCCGAGTTCTTCGCCTCGCTCGCCGGCGAGCTGCTCGCCACCGTGCACAAGGTCGAACGGCTCACCCCCACTATCGTCGAAGTGGTAGTAAAGGCCCCGCTCGCCGCGCGCAAATTCCGGCCCGGCCAGTTCTACCGTTTGCAGAATTTCGAGACCCTCTCGCCTGTCGTTACGAACGCCGCCACGACGACCCGCCTGCAGATGGAGGGGCTCGCGATGACCGGAGCCTGGGTGGACCGGGACCGCGGCCTCGTCTCGACCATCGTGCTCGAAATGGGCGGCTCGTCCGACCTGTGCGCGATGCTCGAACCCGGGGAGCCCGTGATCCTTATGGGGCCGACCGGGAACCCGACACATATCGCTTCTGGTGAAACGGTGATCCTCGTTGGGGGAGGCCTGGGGAACGCGGTCCTGTTCTCGATTGGCGCGGCGTTCCGGGCGCGCGGCTCGAAAGTGCTGTATTTCGCCGGATACAAGAAGGCCATCGACCGCTACAAGATCTCCGAGATAGAGAGCGCCGCGGACGTGGTCGTGTGGTGCTGCGACGAAGAGCCGGGATTCAAGCTGGAGAACGCGAAAACGCGCCCGCGGGACAGGAGCTTCGTCGGAAACATCGTTCAGGCGATGGACGCCTACGCCCAGGGGAGGCTCGGGCCCCCCGCGATCCGCATGGAGGACGCCGACCGGCTTATCGCTATCGGCTCCGATCGGATGATGGCAGCCGTGGCACGCGCGCGGCACGACGTCCTCAGAGGCTATCTCAAGCCCGGTCATCTCGCGCTCGGCTCGATCAACTCGCCGATGCAGTGCATGCTCAAGGAGATCTGCGCCCAGTGCCTGCAGCCGCAGCGCGATCCGCGTACCGGAAAGAGAAGTTACGTGTTCTCCTGCTTCAATCAGGATCAGGAGCTCGACCGCGTGGATTTCGGCGCGCTCTCGGAGCGCCTCAGGCAGAATTCGCTCCAGGAAAAGATCACTGCGCAGTGGATACGGCACTGCATGCCCGAGCTGCGCAAGCAACGGCAGCTAGTTTGAAGCGTCCGTAGCTTTAGTGCCAGTCCCTGCGGGGCGGAATCGGCAGCGGCATCACCGCAATTCCCTCTTCGAGGAGTTCGCGCGTCTCCTCGCCGGTCGCCACGCCGCGGATGTTTCGCTGCGGGGCTTCCTTGTGATGGATACGCCGCGCCTCGGCAGGAAAATTCTCTCCCACGTTCTCGGTGTTGAGCAGGATGTGGTCGATCATCTCGTGCAGGTTGCGCGGCTGCGCGGCCGGCGGCTGCGCGCTCTCTCGCGGCGCTTCGACATCGGGCCTGCCGATTTTCGCCGTGAGCAGCTTTTCGATGCTGGAATCGCTGCAGACCGGGCACGACAACAGGCCGCGGGCCTTCTGGCCCTCGAAGTCGTCCGCCGAGACGAACCAGCCCTCGAAGCGGTGGCGATCCGCACAAATGAGCTCAAATACGATCACGTTCGCGTTCCTCGAAAAACATTCTACCGCCCCCGGAGCATATCGGCGCGCTCATGCATTCTTTCAAGGGCTGAACCAGGTCCGATAAGCCCACACCCCGCACAGCGCGGCCGCGGCGATCCAGACCGCGACGATGACGAACGCCGCAACGCGACTCACGGGATGAGCGCTCGCCATCCTCTCCCGCGCCCGCGCCCTGCACTCCTCCAGAACCGGACCTGGGATCATCCTGATCGCAACGACGATCCCCAGCGGGATCAGTATGAGATCGTCGAGGTATCCCAAGATAGGAACAAAGTCCGGGATAAGGTCGATGGGGCTCAGCGCATAGGCTACGATGCCCGCGACCAGAAGTTTCGCGTACCAGGGCGTGCCGGGGTGGCGCGCGGCGAACCAAAGCGCGAGAGTTTCGCTCTTGAGATGTCGCGCGCGTTGTTTGAGGCTGGAGAGCAGCGGCATCGCCGTCGGAACTAGGCGTCGCCGGCTTCCCGAGTCGGGCCGGCCGGCGCCTTCTCGAGCGACATCAGGATTCCGAACAGCACCGCGATCACGGCGATGATTAGCCACAGGAGAGATTCGGCCAGGCTGCCGCGGGCCGAATATTCCGCGCGCGCGTAGTAGGCCACCAAGCGCTCGCGCCGCAGCAGATCTTCCTGGGTCAGAGCGAGGGTCCTGGTCTCGCCGGCGCGATCGACGTAGCTGGCAAGCGTCCCGGACTCCATGAACGTCCGGCGCGCTCGCGCGACGTTCAAGACTTCCCTTTTCTCCGGCGAGAGTCTGGCCCAATTCGCGACCAGCGGAGCGGCCGCGGCCTTTCGCTGATTCATGCTCAACGTCGCCTTCAGGTCAGAATATTTCCAGTAGGCGAACCCGCCGTACAGGGCGCAGATGCCGGCCGCGAGAACCGTCATCAACACCGCCTTGCGATGCACGCCGTAGGCGCAAAGCCGCCGCGTGCCGTCGAACAAGCATAGGAACGCGGTCGCTCCTCCGATGACGTTGAAGACGAAATCGACCCAATTTTCGATCATGGCGAGCGCCGACCTCCCGTAGGCGGATGGTCACTCGAATCGTCGTCGAGTGTCATTGAGAACGGAGAGAAATGTTGCGAAATTGCACACTGCACCTCGAGTTCATGTTACGCCGGTGGTGCCCGGGGCAGGGGTCGAACCTGCACGACGGAATTACCCGTCGAGGGATTTTAAGTCCCTTGTGTCTACCAGTTTCACCACCCGGGCTTTAGGCGGGGGATTGTGTCAGAAAGAAACTGGAAGCGGGTGCCGTCTAGTCCGGTTGGAGGCGGGGGTCGGAATCGAACCGGCGTCCACGGCTTTGCAGGTCGAAAATGCATCGAAGCCCAACAAGGAGTTACGGAACGATTCTCAAAAAAACAGCGCGTTGCGATTTTTGATGATATCTAACAATAACGCTGTGTGACCGCTTTTCCCCGCCAACTGTCCCAAAAAGTCCCAAACGAAGCTGCGCTGCGCGGCCTCGTCACGCAGCTTGCTTTTCGACCGGCTTCACCGCGATCCGTAAGCCAGTTGCCTTCAGCACGGCGGTCAAGCTTCTTAATTCTGGATTGCCGGATTTCGACAACATCTTGTAAGTCGCCTCGCGCGTCAGCTTCGCTTTACGGGCGATCGCGGCAACGCCGCCTTGCGCTTGGGCAACCTGCCGTAACGCGAGCATGATCGCCGCTTGGTCCCCTTCTTCGATCACGGTCTCAACGTAGGCTGCGGCTTCGGCAGGGTCCGTGAGCTGCGCGATCAGCCAGCCTTCGTAGGGGAGGCTAGGCGCGGCCACGCGGGCTCCTTTTCGCGGAGCGCGCTTTGCCGGTGGCGCGAAGAGCGGCTTGCTGGATGAGTTCGAGGTCGTAATCCGCAACTGTCATGCGGCATTACGGGGCGAGCCGGTGCTCCATGAGGTCGGCGGGGCGAATGCCGCGTAGTGTCCGATTCCCATCAGCAGACAGTACGTCGTCAAAAGAGTTTCTTCATGGCTATGCCGCTCTATGATGTCGAACGTTTCCGGTTGCCTACGGTGGAAATCGCAAGCAGGCATAGCTTGCGCGTAAGTCACCGAATTTGGTGGATCGCTATCATTGACCCTGCGTTTAGTTAAGGACTAGAGTCATAGTACCGTCCCGTTAGGCGACTTCGAAACGTCTTGGATGACGCACCGGCGTGCGAACTACTCCCCCTGTATCTGAGAGGTCCTCATGTTGCGCTCGACCGTTCGGATTGCGACCCTTGTCGTTCTGGTAATCGCTGCGCCAGCGCGCGCTCAGCAGGTTACGGCAGTCACACATGCCGTCCTCTTAGATGGGAACGGAGGTGAACCAGTTCCAGATGCCGTGGTGGTGATTCGCGGCTCCGTGATCGAGGTAGTGGGCCCAGCTAGGTCTGTTTTGGTGCCGCGAAGCGCCAACGTCATCGACGCCCACGGTCGGACGCTTATGCCAGGCCTTGCGGACATGCACGTGCACCTCATGGGCGGCTGGGATGGCGAGCACGTGGACATGCTGGGCTACCGGCGATACCTGAATTCACTGCTCTATGCAGGCGTGACCACGGTACTGGACATGGGGAATGTCCTCCCCTACATCCAGCAACTTCGGCACGAAATCGCGGCGGGCAGGATTCCTGGTCCGCGGATCTACCTAGCCGGTCCCGTAATGGATGGCCCCGACCCCTTCTGGCCACCCATTTCATATGTGGTGTCGTCCGAGGCCCAGCTGCCCAGTTACGTCAATCAACTCAAGATGGCCCGAGTCGACGTCGTGAAAGCCTACGTCGGCCTTTCTGAGAGACTCTTGACGGGCCTCGTGCGGGAGGCGTCGAAGGAATCCTTGCGCGTCTTTGTCCACTCCTGGTCGCTCGGTTCCGCGGACGTGATTCGGACCGGAATCGCGGCCTTTGCGCACGTCGGCAGTCCGCCCATCTCTGACGAGGCCGTGCGACTGATGCGAGAGCGGGGCGTTGCCTCCATTACGACGCTCGCAACCCTTGAATCCTTCTCACAACGTCGCCTCGACAAGCTCGCCTTTCTCTCGGCGCCGCTCGTCGCGCAAGTGACGCCCCCCCAGTTTCTTGCGGCGCTCCGTACCTTCGCGGCCAAGGCTCCGACACCGGCGGAGAGCACCGCGCGGGCACGCGGACTAGTGCGGCTGCAGACCGCTATGCGGAACGTCAAGCAGCTGGTCGACTCGGAGATCGTGGTAGCGGCCGGCACGGACGCCCCCTATCCCGGCGTATTCCTCGGTGAGGGAATGCATCGCGAGCTTGAGCTGCTCGTCGAGGCGGGCCTCACTCCTCTGCAGGCCATTAGCACCGCCACACGGAACGCTGCGCTGCTCATGAAGGACACGACTTGGGGAACGATCGCAGTGGGTAAGCGGGCGGACCTGCTTATCATCAACGGAGACCCCGCCCATCACATCGCGGACACCCGTGACATTGAGACGGTGATCTTAGGTGGGCAGGTGCTCAACAGAAAGGAGCTCGAGTTCGACCCCAAGTCGGATCCCGGATTCGAGGTTGCCGGCTCAGTAGCCCGAGAATGACGCGCGTGCCGAAGCTGCCTAACAAGCGATTGAAGCTGACAGGCGCACGTAAGCAGGGAAGAATCGTCTTACCTCGCCCGCGAGCTTCTCGCCAAATTCGTGCACCTCGTGCGCGATCCGGATCGCAACGTGATTGAGCTGCACCAGCGCGGCTAAAAGCCGGCGCAACTAAGTGGTGCGCCCACTATGGAGGAGAACGATGAAAAAATGGTTCGCACTCTGCATCGCGGTTGGCTGTGCCCTGGCCGCGTCCGTTCTCCATGCTCAAACCTGGCCCCAGCGGCCGGTCAGGGTGATTGTTCCTTACTCCGCTGGTGGCTTGTCGGACACCCAAGCGCGTGTAATTTCCGAGCGGCTCTCGGCGGCGTTCGGTCAGCAGTTCCTGGTTGAGAACCGCGTGGGCGCTACGGGAGCAATCGCTGCCGAATACGTGGCGAAGTCCCCGGCCGACGGCTACACGCTGTTCTGGGCCACCACCCCGCAAGTCTCGATCGTACCGTTAATACAGAAGGTGAACTACGATCCGCTAAAGGACTTCGCGCCAGTCTCGATTTTCGGTAAAAACACATATGTGCTTGCCGTGCACATCTCGATACCCGCGAAAACGCTCAAGGAGTTCATCGAGTACGTGCGGGCGCACCCCGGAGAACTCAGCTACTCCTCGGCCGGCACCGGCAGCGCTGGTCATCTTAGCGCGGCGCTTTTCACTTCGCGTGCCGGTTTGACGATGACCCACATTCCCTACAAGGGCGTGCAGGCGGCAACTGATCTCGTTGGCGGCCAGGTGCAGATGTACTTCGGTCCCGCAGCGGACCTGATCCAGCATTCGAAGAGCGGCAAGATCAGGCTGCTTGCCGTCTCCGGCGGGAAGCGCGCGCCGATATTGCCCGATCTGCCGACGATCGCGGAGTTCTACCCGGATTTTCGCGCTGACACCTGGAACGGACTGATGGCGCCCGCTGCCACGCCGAAACAAATCATTGACCGCATCGCGCAAGAGGTGGCGAAGGCAGCGCGCGACCCGGGCGTTATCGAGAGGCTGAACAAAATCGGCGTTGATGCGTACGCCAACACGCCGGCCGAGTTTGCCGCCTTGATCCGCAGCGAAGCGCCGCTGTGGCGCGACGCGGTGAACGCCGCGGGCATCAAGCAGGAATAGCGATGGATGTAATCCGACAACGGCGCCAAGCGGAAAGACGGGGTAACTCAAGGAGGGCTCCATGGGTGCTCACGATTGCTTTGGCGGTTCTTGTCGCTGCACCCGTTGCGGCGCAGACGCAGAACTCTCCGAGTGACCGGGTAACAACCAAGGAACAGCGGGCCGCCCGTGCCAAAGAGCGTTGCAAGCTGAACCATGGGGTCGATTGCGACACGCCCGAAGGCCTGAAGGAGTGGCTTTTACAGGAGCGCAGCCGCCAGGAAGCGATCCGCGATCGCCGGCTGCCGACTCAGCCTGCACCGGCGACGTCGCCGCCTTGGGCTTCAACCCAGCCACCGAAGACCGCAACCGGCCATGAGCGGACGTTTACGTGGCCACCACCATACTCCGCTTGCATGTTTACGCGGCTCCGGCCGCTGGACCGCTCTCCACCGCCCTTTTGCTTGGCCCTGGCGTAGACTCATGGCACGCTCTTCAGCTTCCGGCTAGGACGGAGAAAGGCATCGCCATGATCTGGGCTCGACTGTCATGTGCAATCGCGTTCAGCTCGATTTTCACTCTAGGGCTCCCAGCCCGTGCGCAAACTTACCCGGTAAAACAGATCAAAATCGTGGTTACGTTCTCACCGGGTGGATTTACAGACGTGACCGCACGCATCGTTGCTCAACATTGGACCGAACGTTTCGGTCAATCCGTCGTCGTCGAAAACAAGCCGGGCGCCTCGACCGTGATCGGCACCGATGCGGTCGCGAAAGCCAAACCTGATGGATATACGCTGCTCTACACCGGGGGTAGCACCTTCACAACCAATCCCATCGTGCTCAGCGACCTTCCTTATGATCCGCTAAAGAGCTTTGCACCGATCGGCATTGTAGGGAACACGCCGCTGATGGTTCTCGCGCATCCCTCGGTGCCCGCAAGCAATATTCGTGAGCTTGTTGCTCTGGTGTCCGCCAGATCCGGCCAATACAACTATGGTTCCTACGGCACCGGTACCCCATCTCACTTCGCCGGAGAGCTACTGTGGTCCGCCCTCGGCGTTAAATTGCTGCACGTGCCCTATAAGGGCAGCGGCCCATTGATGATCGCTTTGGTCGCCGGGGAGGTTCTGTTGTCAATCGATACTGTTGTCGTCGCGGCTCCACAGATTCGCGCCGGCAAAATCAAAGCGATTGCAGTGACTACCATAACGCGGTCATCGCTCTTGCCGGATGTCCCCACGTTGGCCGAGTCGGGCTATGCGGGATTTGACGTGGGAGCGTGGGTCGCTCTTTCTGCGCCCGCTGGCACGCCCGACAGCGTGCTTAAGAAACTGCGGGACGAGACAGCGCGGCTTCGTACCGTCCGGGAAATCCAAGACAAATTCTCGGCATTAGGCGTTGAAGTTGTTGGCTCCTCGCCGGACGAGTTCGTCGCAAGAGTAAAAGACGAGATCCAAAGGTATTCTCGGATTGCAAAAGCGGCCAACATTAGGGCGGACTGAGGTACAACCTTGACCGCTTAGGGTCGTTTTGCGACAAGCCTGCAATCGGCCACAACCAGCCGGTCGTGCTCACAAGGACCGGGCACTCGGGCCCTACGCATCCGCTGTTGATCTAGCCACCGGCTTCTTCTGGTGGTTACGCACCTAGTTTCTTGACAGCCAGGTCGACCGCGGCCGCCAGATCCATATTCGCGCCGGCGGTCCATGCGTCGTCAAAACTACCGCGGAGCAGCTCCCGCAGCTTGGCAGTCGTGTCCGTCATCAGTCGCGCGTCGATCGGTTCAAGCGCCAAGCCAAGCGTGCTGCACGCCTTGGAGACCGCGCCGCCGAGCCGGGCACCCGCGTCCGGGTCGCCGCGCGCGAGCGCAACGGCGGCGGCTGCGGCGAGGCTCCACGTGAGAGTGTGTGCGTCTCCGATCGAGCTGCTGAGCCCGAGGCTCTCGCGCAGCTTCGCCGCCGCGGCTTCGGTCTCGCCGCCGTGCAGGTCGATCACCGCGAGGTTTCCGAGGCAGCTCGCTATCCCGTACGTGTCGCCGACGGAGCGGTAGCCCTCGAGCGCGCGCTCGATCAGTGGACCTGCGCGCCGGTCGTCGACGCTCATGAGCATGTAGCCGAGGTTCGACCGGACGACCGCAGCCCCTCGAGCATCCCCGCTACGGTCTGCAAGGTCCAGCGCTTCATCGTTTATTGCCGCTGCACGCAGCGTATCGCCTAGGCAGATGTACGTCCCCGCAAGGTGGGTGAGGGCGAGCACAAGCCAGCGCGTGTCACCGATCTGCCGCAGAACATCGGCGGCCTCCTCGAAAAGGGCTCGGGAGCGCTCGAAATCGCCGCCGGCGTCGACCATATGGGCCATCCCGAACAGGCCTCGCGCTCGCGCCGTCGGAGATGCGTTCTGGCCGACGGCGAACGCCCGCTCGTACCAGAGCGACGCCTCGGCGATGCGTCCCCGGTTCCACCAGAAACGCCATATCGTCCCGGCCAGCATCAGCGCGCGTTCACCGTCGCGACTCTCGCAGGCGTACGCGAGCGCCTCGCGGAGATTGTCGTTTTCCACCACGAGACGGTCGTACCACTGACGCTGCTCGGGCCCGGTCAGCTTCGGCTCGGCCTGCTCGACCAGCTGGAGGAAAAACCCCAGGTGCCGGTCGCGGATTTCGTCCCGCTCGGAACTCCCCTCGATGCGCTCGCGACCGAACTCGCGAATCGTCTCGAGCATGAGAAACCGGCCCTCGCCGACGGGCTTCAACAGGCTCCAGTCGACGAGTGCGGTGACCTGGTCGAGGTCCGTTCGGGCGACGACCTCTGCCGCCTCGAGCGAAAAGCTGCCTGGGAAGACCGCGAGCCGATGGAAGGCTCGCTGCAGCGGCTCCTCCAGGAGGGCGTAGCTCCAACCGATCGTCGCGCGGAGCGTCTGTTGCCGTTCGGGCGCATCGCGCGTGCCGCCGGTCAGCAGCGGGAGGCTGTGAGCGAGCCGCTCCAGCAGCAACGACGGGTCGAGCACCTTGACGCGCGACGCCGCGAGCTCGAGCGCGAGCGGAAGTCCGTCGAGACGCTCGCAGATCGCGCTGACGTCCGGATGGGAGCGCAAGTCGGGCCGCACAGCTCTCGCTCGATCGAGGAAGAACTCGGCGGCATCGGACGGCGGCAGCGGATCGAGCGCGTACTCGCGCTCGCCGGAAAGCCGGAGCCGCGCGCGACTCGTGACCAGAATCTTGAGGTCAGGCGCGAGGGACAAAAGCGTGCTCACCTCGGCAGCCGCCGGCAGCAAATGCTCGAAGTTGTCGAGCACCAGCAGCGCGTCCCGGTCGCGAAGCTCCTTCAGTTCGCGCACTCCTGCGGCGAGCGCGATCGTCGCGGCGACGAGCGCCGGCTCTTGAACCGGCGCGAGGGGAACGAAGATGACACTCCCGCGGACGTCGTCGACCAGCCCGGCAGCGACCTGCAGTGCCAGCCGCGTCTTGCCGCTCCCGCCCGCGCCCGTCACCGTGACGAGACGCGCGCCGCCGGCCAGCATGCCGCGCAATTCGGTCAACTCCCGCTCGCGACCGATGAAGCGCGTGCGCTGCTCGGGCAGGCCATGCGGGATCGCCGGAGACGTTGAAGCCGCGGCCGGCGCCGCTTCGTCCGCGCCGAGCGACACGGTGAACCGATAGCCTCGCCCCGGAATCGTTGCCACCGCGTGCGGCCCCAGCAGTTTGCGCAGCGCCGAGACCTGCACCTGCAGGTTGTTTTCCTCAACGACCAGCCCGGGCCAGACCAGATCGAGCAGCTCGTCCTTGCCCACGACCCGATCGCGGCGCTCGATCAGCGCCAGCAGCACATCGAAGGCGCGAGCGCCCAGTTTGGCGGGCACCCCGTTCACGAGCAGTTGTCGCGCCTCGGGTTGCACTTCAAAGGATCCAAATCGTACGGGGTTGGTGCCCATGGCCAGTCGCTGAGGGCAATGCGGACGACATAGTACCCATCATTCGTTCGACCGGGTTGGCGCGGCGAGATCGGCGTCAGCCGGTGTCGTTCTACGAGACGTGGCTTAACCAGCAGTCGAAGACATGGCGGGCCGCGTGATGGCTGGTCGTCGGTGCCCGAAAAACCGATGGAAGGTCACACCTTTCAGAACGTTTAAGGCCGGCTAAAGGACTGAAGCACCTCGCGGCTAGGAAAGTACGTCCCAGCAGCACCGGACCTTCCCCGACTGAAACACGACTGCAAGGAGATCGCCATGAGCGCCAAGCCCATCCTTACCCACCCCCGCGTTGCCACGACCATTGTCGCCGCCGTACTGTCGGCCTTTATCGCGATCGGGCTTCTCAGCGCGGTCGCCGGACTGTTCCAGCGCGACGGTACCCCGTTGGCGCAAATCGTCATCGCCGAGCGCGCCTGCGCCAATTATGCATTCGTATCCGAGCGCGAGACCTGCATGCGATTGTTCCTCGCCGCATTACGCGTCCAGCGCGTCGCGAGCCGCTGAAGCTCTGCGCGGCAATCCATCGATGCTGGATAGCGGCCGAACGAATATGCCGCTCTGGGCGCATCTGTACC
>Ga0209807_1000051_pt1 | contig 48248 bp, 51 predicted proteins | sample GraSoiAngelo_154_FD_186168 | JGI IMG/M metagenome (GOLD analysis project Ga0209807, IMG submission 186168) | Grasslands soil microbial communities from the Angelo Coastal Reserve, California, USA - 14_1009_13_20cm (SPAdes) (version 2) | ecosystem: Environmental > Terrestrial > Soil > Grasslands ... | reverse complement strand
AGATCCTGTGGCGCGAGCTACAGGAGAAAGAGAACCGGAAATGAGGTATGCGCTCTTTTTGCTCGCTTTGCTGGCCACCCCTGCGTTAGCCCAGATTGAAATCGAGAATGCCTGGACGCGGGCCACGCCGCCAGGCGCAGAGACCGCGGCCGGGTACCTGACGATCCGCAACAAATCTTCCTCGCCGGATCACTTGATTCGCGCCGCCTCGCCGCTCGCGGCGCGAGTCGAGATGCACGTGCATCTCCACGACGGCGATGTGATGCGCATGCGCCAGGTGCAAGGCTATGACATCCCGGCCAGGGGCAGCCTGGAGCTCACACCCGGCGTCGCCCACCTGATGTTCGTCGACATCAAGCGGCCGTTCAAGCAAGGCGAGCAGATCCCGGTGACCCTGCGCTTCGAGCGCGCCGGCGAAATGAAAGTCGAGCTCCGCGTCGGCCGGCTTAACTGAGGATCATCTGCGCGATCAGCCATGCCACTGCAGCGATGAAGGCCGAGCAGGGAATGGTGAGGATCCAGGCCCAGATTATGTTGCCCGCTAGGCCCCAGCGCACCGCGGACACCGAATGCGTCGATCCCACCCCGACGATGGAGCCCGTGATGGTGTGGGTGGTCGACACCGGGATGCCGAGCGAGGTGGCGAGGAACAGAGTGATCGAGCCGGAGAGTTCGGCGCAGAAGCCGTCAACCGGGCGGATCTTGGTGATGCGCTGGCCCATCGTTTTGACGATGCGCCAGCCGCCGAACATCGTGCCCAGGCCGATTGTTGCGTAGCAGGCAGTCACGACCCAGGCCGGCACCGGGTCCCTGGGGTGTGTATAGCCTCCCGCAATCAGCAGCATCCAAATGATGCCGACGGTTTTCTGCGCGTCGTTGCCGCCATGACCGAGGCTGTACAAGGACGATGAGATGAGCTGCAGCCTGCGGAACAAGCGATCGACGCGGCTTGGCGTGGAGCGCACGAACAGCCACGAGATCGTCAGCAGCAGGAGCGACCCGAGCACGAATCCCATCAGCGGGGAGATGAAGATGAAGGCGACGGTCTTGAGCAGGCCCGCCGGAATCAGCGCCCCGCTGCCCGCCTTGACCACGCCGGCGCCGACGATGCCGCCGATTAGGGCGTGCGAGGACGAAGACGGAATGCCGTAGTACCACGTGATGATGTTCCAGGAGATGGCGCCGATAAGAGCGCCCAGCACCAGATGGTGGTCGACGATGCCCTGGTCGACGATCCCCTTTCCGACCGTGGTGGCGACGCTGAGATGGAACACGAAAACGGCGACAAAATTGAAGAATGCGGCCAGCACCACCGCCTGATAAGGCTTCAGGACGCCGGTCGATACCACGGTCGCGATCGAGTTCGCCGCGTCGTGAAAGCCGTTCATGAAGTCGAACAGCAGCGCCACGATCACGATCCCCGCCAGTACGCCGAGGCTCAACTGGCCGGCGGTGCCCGCGTCCATCAGGAATTCTCGAGCACGATGCCTTCGACGATGTTGGCGACGTCCTCGCAGCGGTCAGTGATCGTTTCGAGCAGGTCATAGACCACGCGCAGCTTCATCAGGTGCTTGAGGTCGTTCTCCTCGCGGAACAGCTTCGACATCGCCGAGCGCAGCACGCGGTCGGCGTCGGACTCGAGGCGGTCGATTTCCTCGCAGCACTTGAGGATGGCGGCGGACTGCTTCACGTTGTTGAGCAAGCCCACCGTGGTCTTCACCCGGTCGCAGCTCAGCAGGCAGATCTCGGCGAGCTGCTTCGCCTCCGGGGTGACGCTGCGCAGGTCGTAGAGCGCGACCGACTCGGCGACGCCCTGGATCAGGTCGACGATGTCGTCCATGGAGGTGATCAGCCGATGGATCTGGTCGCGGTCGAAGGGCGTGATGAAGGTCTTGTGCAGCAGGGTGATGGTCTCGTGGGTAATCCTGTCGGCGGCGCGCTCCGCGGCGTCGATGCGCCGCGCGTGCGCCTCCAGCTCGCTGAACGTGCCGATCATCGCCGTGAGCTCGCGGCTACCCTCGACGATGCGCTCGGCGTGGGCGTTGAACAGGTCGAAAAACTTGCCCTCGCGGGGCATCAGGCGTCCGAGCATGGTTATTCCTTCATCCCGAGGCCCAGCGATCTTAGCTGTTTCACTTCGTCGCTGTCGAATCCCCAGTCGGCGAGCGCCCGGGCGCCGCCTTCACCGCGCTCGGGCGGCGCGCCGCGCAGCTTTGCGGGAGTGCGCGAGAAGCGCGGCGCCGGTGCCGGCTGCTCGACGCCGGCGACGGTCAGGTAGCTGTTTCTCGAGACGCTTTGGGGATGGCGGCGCGCCTCCGACCAGCTAAGCACCGGCGCGAAGCAGGCATCCGACCCCTCGAAGACCTTGCACCACTCGTCGCGCGTTTTCGTTTTGAAGGTTTTCGCGAATTGGTCCCGCATCTTCGGCCAGCCAGCGCGGTCGTGTTGCGGAAGCGCCGGAAGAGCGAGGCGGTGGATCAGCTCCCTGTAAAACCGGTCCTCGATCGCCCCGATGGCGACGTACTTCCCGTCCTTTGTCTCGTACACGTCGTACCAGGGCGCGCCGGTGTCGAGCGTATTGACGCCGCGCGTCTCGCTCCACTCACCGACCTTGAGAAAACCCGCGAACATCGCGGCAAGCAGCGCTGCGCCCTCGACCATCGCGGCGTCGACCACCTGGCCGCGCCCCGAGCGCTGCGCTTCGAGCAGCGCGCAGGCGATGCCGAAGCCGAGCAGCATGCCGCCGCCGCCGAAGTCGCCCACCAGGTTGAGCGGCGGCACCGGCGCCTCGCCTTTGCGTCCGAAAGCATGCAGCACGCCGGCGAGGGCGATGTAATTGATGTCGTGGCCGGCGCGCGGCGCGAGCGGCCCGCTCTGGCCCCAGCCGGTCATGCGCCCGTAAACCAGGCGAGGGTTCCTTTCCAGGCTTTCATGTGGACCCAGACCCAGGCGCTCCATGACGCCCGGCCGGAATCCTTCGATCAGAGCGTCGGCGCGCGCGATCAATTGAAGAGCAGCTTGTTTTCCGGAATCCGCCTTCAGGTCCAGCATCACCGAGCGCTTGCCGCGCATCATCACGTCGTACCAGCGCTCGCGCTTCAAGCCGAAGTCGCCGGCCGCGGGCCGGTCGACCAGCAGCACGTCGGCACCCATGTCGGCGAGCAGCATGCCGGCGAACGGACCCGGGCCGATCGCTTCGAATTCCAGAACCCGGATGCCGGAGAGGGGACCCATTTCGCGGTTAGTTTAACTAGTCGCGCGTGGGACTCCCGTCGCCGTTTCGCCTTAGCAATCCAGCAAGGAGGGACGCAACAGGCGCCCCGTCGAATCGCTTCGGCAGAAACCACGCTATGGCGCCGACTACGAGCGCCGGAAGCAGCCAGAGCACGGACGAGAGACCGCTCGCCGAGGCGTGCTCCAGCTCATGGCCGAGCGGGTGGAACCGGTCGATCATCCAGTGCCAGCCCAGGTGGCCGAGCACCGCCGACACGACCACTACGGCGAGGGACGCAGGCAGGAGGCGCGCAAAGACGAGGCGCATTAGCGCAAAAGCGAGCGCGAGGCTCACCACCTCGCCGGTGGCAACGCCGATATTGAATGAAGCGGCCGATACCGCGGGATGCATGCCCGCGAACTGCCATGCGTCGTCCAGGACGCGACCGAGGCCGAACCCGCCGAGCGCACCGAGGGCGGCGCTGATGGCCCAGCGAACACGCACGCTCGGCGCGGCAAGGTTGCCGATCGCGAGGAGCAGGATCGCAGCCGCGAGCCCCGCATCGTGCAGTGAATTGAGCCAGCGGATGCCGCGGATGTCTACGACGGCGGCAGCAGTCAGCGTGAATGCCTGCAGCGCGATGAACGCCAGAACGAGCGCGAGGACGCCGCGAAACTGGCGGAACGGAGCGATCAGGCACAGCAGGAACACGAAACGTTCGAACGAAAGAGAGGCAGCGAAGCCCTGCCTTACGAACAGCCGGGCGGCACCGTACCAGCTCGGCGCGAGCGCGATCCAGCCCAAGCCGCCTGTCAGCGTGAAGCTGCGGGCCGGCTCGTTTGCCGGCAGGAATTCGAGTTGCAGCTTGAGCCTTCGCCCGAGCTCGGGCGCAACGTTTACACGGATCGACAGATTGGGAGCTGAGGAGCGGATGTCATATTCGAGCTCTGCGTCGAAAAAGCCCTGGTTCCAGAAGAGGTCGGTGCTGTCCGGCAAGCGCGGTCCCCGCACGTGAGCCGCGGCGGAGGCGTGGCTGCCGAAGGAGCGGTCGGATAAAAGCGAGACGCGAGCCTGGCGCGTCGTCGGCGCAAGGAGAATGCCGTCTTCGCGCAACTCGATCTGATGGCCGGCAGCCGCCGCGGCTTGCTTCAGCCGGTCATCGATGCGCGCGAGATCGAGATACCCGGGGCCGCGCTTCGGAAGCCCGAAGCCCGCGAGGAGGTCGAGCGGCATCCTGACCAGCAGCCGCAAGCGGCCATCCTCAACCTTGGCAAAGCCTTGCAGTACGACTTCCGCCGGCAGATCCGCGCCGTTGGCAACCGCGTTGCAAGGAAAGGCGAGTGCGGCGGATAGTGCAATCGCCGCACTTGCCTGCGCTGTCAGCGACAACCCCTTTTAATCGTCATCCCCGCAGCCGCGCGGGCCGCGGCCATTGCCGCGGCCGCAGTTGACGAACTTCTGGACGCGCCGGCCGCCGACGGTCTCGCCGACGTACAGGTTGCCGCTCGAGTCGATGGCCATCATGTGCAGGAAGGTGAACTCCCCTGCCATGTGCCCGGGCCGGCCGAACCCGCCGAGGATCGCCTTTTGCCCGAGCAGCGCCGCGCGGTGGTCGAAGATCCACATGATCTCGTTGCCGCCGTCCGACTCGTACATGAAGGTCTGCTCCCTGTCGGGCGAGAAGTCGACGTCCCACGCCGACCCGGCGGTGCCGATCCCCGGGTTTCCCGTTCCAGGGACCACTGGAATGGACCTGACGAACGTGCCATTCCTTTGATAGACATTGACCCGATCGTTGGCGCGATCGCATGCGTATACGAGACCGTTGTTCCCGATCACCACGCAGTGTGGATGGCCGCCGCCGCCCGGTGCGAACTGGCCAGGGCCGGTACCGACGCCGCCCATCTGGCGAAGATACTTCCCGCGCCGGTCAAACACCGCTACGCGGTGATTGCCGTAGCCGTCCGCGACGTACACGCTGCCGCGTTCACCGGTGACCGGATCCGGGTTAGGATCGACGGCGATGTCCGCCGGACGATGCAGCAGGGTCTGGCTGCTGCCTTCTAAGGCAGAGTCTCCGCTGCAAGCCATTGTGGGCGGGTTGTCGCAGGTAAACTTAGTGCCGATCTGGAGCAGCTTGGTGCTGCCGTCGTGGCTCCACTTCTGCACGACGCCATCCGCATTGCCGCCGATCCAGACGTTGTCCTCATAATCGACGAAGCAGCCGTGGGTGCCGTGCGGCAGAACCGCGTTCTGGCCCGCGTTCGGCTGTCCGGCCGGAACCAGCGAAGGGTCACCCCAGGCGCGCGCCACCTTGCCTTCGGTATCGAATTCGATCACCGGGGGCGAAGCCTTGGACTTGAACGCCCCGCCGAGAGTACCGGTCTTCGTGTCTGCTCCGCCAACGCCTTCCGGCGAAGCGAGGCCGCCGGTCTGGAAACCGCGGGTGACGATGATGAGGTGGTCTTGCGAATCGATGCAGGTCCCGCCGGGTTCGCCGGTTACCCAGTTGTCCGGCAGCGGCTTGGGCCAGAACGGATCGACCTTGAAGGTCGGCGCTACCAGCCGCCTTTCCGCCTTCTGCGGGCCGGCGACCGGCTCCATGCTGACAAGGCCAATGCCAAGGGCCAAGCCGAGGCCGATGGTTCCCCAATAGACGTATCGCTTGTTCGCCATAATGCCCCCTCGTTGGTGACCGCGAAGTATGGCTGTCTATGCAAGCGCGAGACATTAGACTGAGTCATCAACTCATTAGACTTTGGAATTAATATGCCGGCGCGCTATCCCGAGCGCATCGTCTGCCTCACCGAGGAGACCACCGAGACCCTGTACCTCCTCGGCGAGGAACGGCGCATCGTCGGCGTCTCGGGCTACACCGTGCGGCCGCCGCAGGCGCGCCGCGAGAAGCCGAAGGTGTCGGCGTTCCTCACGGCGAGGACTGACAAGATCCTCCAGCTCAAGCCCGACCTGGTGATCGGTTTCTCCGACCTGCAGGCCGACATCGCGCGCGAGCTCGCCAAGGCCGGCCTCAACGTGATGCTCTTCAACCAGCGCTCAGTCGAAGAGATTTTGAACATGATCCAGGTTTTGTCATCGGTTGTCGGGGTTGGCGACAAGGGTGTTCAGCTCGTAAAACGATTTGAGGCGGGACTGGCTGAAATTCGTGAATCTGCAAAACAATTCGTGAAAAAACCCAAGGTGTATTTCGAAGAATGGGACGAGCCGATGATCAGCGGCATTCGCTGGGTGAGCGAACTCGTCGGCATCGCCGGCGGCGAGGACGTCTTTTCAGAGCTTTCGCATTCCCACGCCGCGAGCGGTCGCGTGATCGCGGACCCCCGCGCAGTGGTGGAAAGACGGCCGGACGTGATCCTGGGCTCCTGGTGCGGCAAGAAATTCCGCCCCGGGCGCGTCGCAGCGCGGCCGGGCTGGGACGCCGTGCCCGCGGTGCGCGACGGCGAGCTGCACGAGATCAAGTCCGCCGAGATCCTGCAGCCCGGCCCCGCTGCGCTCACCGACGGCGTGCGCCGCATTCACGCCATCCTCGCCGACTGGGCTAGGCGGCGCTCGCCTTAGGCGTGTTGATGGTGAGGTGCGGGAACGGAATCTCGATGCCGCGCTCGTCGTAGGCGTTCTTGAGTCGCTTGAGGAACTCGCGCCGCACGTTCCATTGCTCGATCGGCGGCGCGACGCGGATGCGGCCGCGCAGGATCACCGCGGAATCCGCCAGGCGCTCGACGCCCAGCACTTCGATCTCCGCCGCGAGCTTTGCCGCCCATGCCGGATCGCTGCGCAGCGCCTGGCCGACCTCGCGCATGACCGCGAGCGCCCTGTCGATGTCCGCCTCGTACGCGATGCCCACTTCGATCACTGCGTGGGCGTAACCGCGCGTGCGGTTGGTGACGACCTTGATCTCGCCGTTCGGAACGAAATGCACGTGCCCTTCGAAGTCGCGCAGGCGCACGTAGCGCAGCGTGACCTCCTCGACGAGGCCGGCCTTGCCCGCGACCTCGACCACGTCGCCTTCGCGCACCTGATCGTCGAGCAGGACGAAAAAGCCGTTGAAGTAGTCCTTGATCAGGCTCTGCGCGCCGAAGCCGATGGCGACGCCGGCGACGCCCGCGGTAGCGAGGATCGGCGCAATGGAGATGCCGAGCTCGCCCAGCACCAGCGTGCCGGCGACGATGACGATGAGCACCGCGGCGGCATTGCGGAACACGCGCGCCAGGGTTTCGACGCGCGACACCTCGTCTGCGCCCGAGCGGCGCGCCATGTAGGAGCGGAAGACGCGGATCAGGCGCGCGGCGATCGCCTGCAGCACCCACGCCAGCGCCAGGATTACGAGGATGCGCAGCGCATGGATGGCCGCGAGCTTCGCGTCAGCATCGAGCCCCTGGAAATAGAGGAGAACTTCTTTCAGTGCAGCCCTAGCGAAGCCTCGATGTTGCGCACCATGGCCACCAGGCGCGGGCCGAGGTCGTCCTCGAGCTGCCCCTTCTTCACCATGAACGCCGGGACGGCGCAATTGAACGACACGATCTCGCCGTCGACGGTGCGCCGCATCGGCACCCCGACGCCGTACACCTCGCGGCGCAGCTCGCCCATCGAGGCGCAAAAGCCGCGCGCCCGGATGTCCTCGAGGGACTTGTCGATCGAGGGGCGAAACTTGCGGTGCGCCTCGGGCTCCTTGACCTTCATCTGGTTGAGCACTGCTTCGCGCTCCGGCGGCGTGCAGGCGGCAAGGAACGCCCGCCCGATCACCGATTGTGAAATCGGCACGGAAGTGCCGATATCCGGCAGCGTGGTGATGCCGTTGCCGCTGCGGCAGCACTCGACGTAGACCATGTTCAGGCGGTCGCGCACGCCCATCGACACCGAGCCGTTGCAGTAGTCGGCGAGCTCCTTCATCAGGGGCCGCGCTACCTGGCGCACGTTCATCGAGGCGAGCAGCGGATAGCCGATCGACAGCACCGCCGAGCCGAGCTGGTACTTGCCCAGGCGCATGTTGTGGCGCAGGTAGCCGAGCTTGGTGAGGGTATAGGTGAGGCGCGAGACCGTCGGCTTCGGCAGCCCGGTGCGCACCGAGATCTCCTTGTTGCCGAGCAGCGGCTCGAGCGGCGTGAAGCAGCGCAGCACCTCGAGGCCTCGCGCCAGCGTGGTGGCAAACTGGCGATCGCCTTCGTGCTCGTAGCTGAAGGTTGCGGCAGGCTGGGAAAGCGGTACCGCGGGTTCAGGTGCGCCCATTGAGAATCTCTCCTCCGGTCGATTCGTGTGGGAAATGCAGCAGAATGTTTCGCGTTTCGATATTCTGTCGCCACGCCCTCGCATGTCAACTTAGTCGTATCGGATTTCACATAGTGAAATAGAAAGGTGGCCTCCCTTTTCGACCTGAACGGCAAGGTCGCGCTCGTCACCGGCGCCACGCGCGGCATCGGCAAGTCGATTGCCGAAGAACTGGCGCGCGCCGGCGCCAGGATTGCGCTTTGCAGCAGAAAGGCCGAGGCCTGCGAAGAGGTTCGCAAGGGATTTGAAAGCAAAGGGTTCGAAGTCCTGGCGCGGTCATGCAACGTCGCGCGGCGCGAGGAACTGCAAGCTCTGGTGGATGAAACCCTCGCCAAATGGGGCGGCATCGACATTGTCGTGGCAAACGCCGCAGTAAACCCCTACTACGGTCCGCTGACCGGGATTCCGGACGAAGCTTTCGACAAGATTCTTGCCACCAACGTGAAGAGTGTGCTGTGGCTCGCCGGCATGACCCTTCCCGGCATGGCGGAGCGCGGCGGCGGCAGCTTCATCGTCGTCGGCTCGATCGGCGGGCTGATCGCCAACACCGTGATCGGCGCTTACGGCATTTCCAAGGCCGCCGACCATCACCTGGTGCGCAATCTCGCAGCGGAATGGGGGCCGAAGGGCATCCGCGTCAACGCGATAGCTCCCGGGCTGGTCAAGACCGAGTTCGCCCGCGCGCTGTGGGAGGACGAGAAGCGGCGCAACGAGCGCATCCAGGCGACGCCTCTGCGGCGGCTCGGCGAGCCGAGCGATATCGGCGGCATCGCGGTGTTCCTCGCCTCCGACGCCGCCGCGTTCATCACCGGGCAGTGCATCGTCGCCGACGGCGGGTTTACCATTCTGTAGTTGCGGGTTACATCCGAGCCATGGATCTCAACTATTCAGCTGAGGAAGTCGCCTTCCGCGACGAAGTGCGCGCCTGGCTGGCCGGGAATCTACCCAGGGACTTGAAGGAAAAAGTCGACCGCTACGAGCACCTGTCGAAGGAAGACCTGCTGCGCTGGCACCGCATCCTCGCCGGCAAAGGCTGGGTGGCGCCGGCCTGGCCCAAGGAATGGGGCGGCACCGGCTGGAACGTGGTGCAGCGCTACATTTTCGAGGAGGAGCTCGGCTACGTCGGTGCGCCGCCGCTCATCCCGTTCGGACTGGCGATGTGCGCGCCGGTGCTGCTGCGCTTCGGCACCGAGGCGCAGAAGAAACGCTTCCTGCCGCGCATCTACCAGGGCGAGGATTTCTGGTGCCAGGGGTATTCCGAGCCCGGCTCGGGGAGCGACCTGGCCTCCCTGAAAACAAGGGCCGTCAGGGAAAACGGTCGCTATATCGTCAACGGCCAGAAGACCTGGACCACGCTCGCCCACTACGCCGACTGGATCTTCTGCCTGGTGCGCACCGATCCGACGAGCGAGAAGCGCCAGGAAGGCATCTCGTTCCTGCTCATCGACATGAAGACGCCGGGAGTCAGCGTCCGCCCGCTCATCCTGATGGACGGCGCGCACGAGGTGAACGAGGTGTTCTTCGACGACGTCGGCGTGCCGGCCGAAAACCTGGTGCACGAGGAAGGCAAGGGCTGGACGGTGGCGAAGTACCTCCTCGGCTACGAGCGCATGAACACCGGGCGCATCGGCGAATCCAAGCGCCAGCTCGCGCGCCTGAAGGAATTCTCTTCCGGAAAATTGAATGACGTAAGATTCCGCGACCGCCTGTCGCGGGTGGAAGTGGAGCTCACGGCGCTCGAGATCACCAACCTGCGCTTCCTCGACCGCATGCGCCGCAGCGGCCAGCCGCCCGGCGCCGACGTTTCGATGCTGAAGATCAAGGGCACCGAGATCCAGCAGGCGCTGGCCGAACTGATGATGCAGGCCGCAGGCGAGGCCGGCAGCGACGAGTTCGCCGCGGCACTGGGGCGGCGTTATCTGAGCATGCGCAAGACCACCATCTACGCCGGGTCCAACGAGATTCAAAGAAATATTATTGCAAAACAGACCTTGGGTCTATGAACTTCGACTACAACGAAGAGCAGCAGCTGCTCGCCGATTCGGTGCGGCGCTTCCTGCAGAAGGATTACGACTTCGAGGCGCGCAGGAAAATCCTCGCCTCGCCCGAGGGCTGGAGCGCGCGGGTCTGGTCGCAGCTCGCGCAGATGGGCCTCACCGGGCTGCCGTTCTCGCCCGATTACGGCGGCTTCGGCGGCGGCGCGGTGGATCTGATGGGCGTGATGGAAGCCTTCGGCGAGGCGCTGGTGGTCGAGCCCTACCTCGCCACCCTCATGGGCGCGCACCTCGTCGCGCGGGCGGGCAGCGCCGAGCAGAAGCGGGCCATCCTGCCGGCCGTCGTCGAAGGCAGGATGAAGCTCGCCTTCGCGCACACGGAAAGAAAACAGGGCGAAAAGCTCGGCGTGGTTGGCGCGCCGATCGCCGACAAGCTCGTGGTTTCCTCCGGCAGCCGGCTGTTTCTCGCCGATCGCGCAGACCTCAAAATGAAACCGTACCGCACCATGGACAACATGGTTGCCGCAGACCTGAGCTTCTCCAGGGACCGGGCCGAGCCGATGCCGGGCGCGGATCAGGCGGTTGCGGAAACCGTCGACTTCGCTACCGCGCTGGTTTGCGCCGAAGCCGTCGGCGCGATGAAATTCGCCTGCGACACCACGCTCGAGTACCTCAAGACCCGCAAGCAGTTCGGCGTGCCGATCGGCACGTTCCAGGCGCTGCAGCACCGCATGGTCGACATGGTCATCTCGTACGAGCAGGCGCGCTCCATGGCCTGCCTGGCCTGCGCGAGAGTCGATTCGGCGGTCAATGCCGCCGAGCGCTCGCGCGCGGTGTCCGCCGCGAAGATCAAGATCGCCGACAGCGCGCGCCACATCGGCCAGGAAGCGGTGCAGCTGCACGGCGGCATGGGCATGAGCGAGGAGCTGAAGCTGAGCCACAGCTTCCGGCGGCTGACCGTGGCGGCGCAGCAGTTCGGCGACGCCGATCATCACCTCGCGCGCTTCGCTTCGCTCTAGATGGAAAACAGGCGCGTCGTGCTGGCCAGCCGACCGACTGGCCCGGTCACAGAAGGCAATTTTCAGTTGGAAAAGCTTCCTATTCCCAAACCCGCGGACGGCGAAGTGCTGGTAAAGAACCTCTGGCTCTCGCTCGACCCGTACATGCGCGGGCGCATGAGCGATGCGAAAAGCTATGTGAAGGGCGTCGACATCGGCGAGGTCATGGTTGGACAAACGGTCGGTGAGGTACTGGAGTCGAAAAACGACAAAATAAAAAAGGGCGACAAGGTATTGACCCAGCTCGGCTGGCAGCTTTACGGATGCACGAAGGACGTCAACCGGATCGACGGCTCGCGCGCGCCGCTCACGTATTACCTCGGCGTCCTCGGCATGCCGGGCATGACCGCCTATTTCGGCCTGAAGGAAATCGGCTCGCCCAAGCCGGGCGAGACCGTGGTGGTGTCCGCGGCCTCGGGCGCGGTCGGCAGCGTGGTCGGGCAGCTCGCGAAGATCTGGGGCTGCCGCGCCGTCGGCATCGCCGGCGGCCGCCAGAAATGCGAGTACGTGACGCGCGAGCTCGGCTTCGACGCCTGCGTCGATTACAAGGCGGGCAACCTGCATCGCGACCTGCAGGCCGCCTGCCCGAAGGGCGCCGATGTGTATTTCGACAACGTCGGCGGCGAGATCCTCGACACGCTGCTGCGGGTCACGAACCTTTTTGCGCGCATCGTCGTCTGCGGCATGATCGCCGACTACAGCGCGACCCAGCCGTACGCCGTGAAGAACCTGCGCTTCGTGCTCGTCAACCGCATCAGGATGCAGGGCATGATCGTGTTCGACTGGAAGGACCGCTACGGCGAGGCGCTCAAGGCGCTCGGCGAGTACTTCGCGCAGGGCAAGCTCAAGTACCGCGAGTCGATCGTCGAGGGCCTGGAGAACGCGCCTAAGGGCCTCATCGCGCTGCTCAGCGGCCAGAACTTCGGCAAGCAGCTGGTGAAGCTGGCCTGAGGGCGCGATGCCGGGCTACGTGGGCTTCTGGCAGCGCCTGCTCGCGTTCCTGATCGACTCGATGGTAGTGCTCGTCGTGTACGGCCCGCTCGTCGTGATGGCGTTCGGCACCGAGTATTTCTCGCTCGACATGCCGCGCTACTGGGATGCGGCGACCGGCCTAGTCATCGCGGTGGGGACGCTGCTGTTCTGGCGCTACCAGGGCGCCACACCCGGCAAGATCGCCATCGGGGCGAAGATCGTCGATGCCGAAACCGGCGGCCCGCCGACCAGCGGGCGCCTGGCGATGCGCTTCCTCGGCTACCTCGTTTCGGCGCTGCCGCTGTACCTGGGCTTCGTGTGGATCGCGTTCGACCGGCGCAAGCAGGGCTGGCACGATAAGATTGCAGGCACCGTAGTCATTCCCGACGATGAATAAAGGCAAACCATGATCGACCTCTATACATGGCCGACGCCCAATGGCCACAAGATCCACATCATGCTGGAGGAAACTGGTCTCGAATATAAGGTTCACCCCATCGATATTGGAGCGGGTGACCAATTCAAGCCGGAATTCCTAGCCATCTCGCCCAATAACAAGATCCCGGCGATGGTCGACCAGGAAGGCCCGGGCGGCAAACCGTTCGCGCTCGCCGAGTCGGGCGCGATGCTCTTCTACCTCGCCTCCAAGACCGGCAAGTTCCTGCCGCGCGACCTGCGCGATCGCTGGCAGGTGATGCAGTGGACCATGTTCCAGATGGGGCACATCGGCCCGATGCTCGGGCAGGCGCACCATTTCCTGCAGTACGCGCCCGAGAAGATCGAATACGCGATCAACCGCTACAGGAACGAGGCCAACCGGCTTTACGGGGTGGTTGAAAAACAATTGCAGAACAGCGAGTGGGTGGCCTGCGGCGAATACAGCATCGCCGACATGTCGATCATGCCGTGGCTGCGCGCGCCGGAGCGCCAGGGCGTAAACATCGACGACTATCCCAACGTGAAGCGCTGGCGCGACCGCATTGCCGCGCGGCCGGCGGTGAAGCGCGGCGTAGAAGTACTGGCGGAGCGCCGCAGGCAAACCCCCGGCTTCAGCAAGGAGCAGGCGGAGGTGCTGTTCGGCGCGAAGCAATATGCCAGACGCTAGCCTGAGCGGCAAAGTCGCCTGGATCACCGGCGGCGGCTCGGGGATCGGCCTCGCCGGCGCGATCGAGCTCTCGCGCGCCGGCGCGCATGTCGTCATCTCTGGGCGCAGCAAGGAAACGCTGGCCGCCGCCGAGAAGCAGCTCAAGGCGGCCGGCAAGGGCGAGGCCATCGCCATGGACGTCGCCGACCAGGCCGAGGTGGCTAAGGCCGCCGCCGCGATCCTCAAGCGCCACGGCCGCATCGACATCCTCGTCAACAGCGCGGGCATCAACCTGCCGAAGCGCAACTTCAGAAACGTTTCGGTCGACGGCTGGGACCAGATCGTCGCCATCAACCTGTCGGGGATGTTCTATTGCTGCCACGCGGTGCTGCCGGCGATGCGCGAGCGAAAGGAGGGCCTGGTCATCAACGTCTCCTCGTGGGCCGGGCGCTACGCGAGCACGCTGACCGGTCCCGGCTACAACGCCACCAAGCACGCGGTGGTCGCGCTCACCGAGTCCCTCAACATGGAGGAGGGCGCCAACGGCATCCGCGCCACCTCGATCCTGCCCGGCGAAGTAGCCACGCCGATCCTCGAGAAGCGCCCGGTGCCGCCGCCGGCGCACGAGCGCGCGCGCATGCTGCAGGCCGAGGACCTCGGCAGGACCATCCTGTTCATCGCCACGCTGCCGGCGCGCGCCTGCGTCAACGAGATCGTCATCAGCCCGACCTGGAACCGCTTCTACGTCGGCGGCCTGGAGAGCCCGAAGAGCTGAGCTCTTCCAACCATCGACCGGATGCGTGGCTGACGCTGCGCGTGTTCCTGCCCTTCGTCGCCGGCTACTACGTCTCGTACGCCTTCCGCTCGATGAACGCGCTGCTCGGCCCGCACATCGCCGCAGAGCTCGATCTCGGCGCCGCCGATCTCGGGCTGCTGACCAGCGTCTATTTCCTCGCCTTTGCGCTCGCCCAGATCCCGATGGGCGTGCTGCTCGACCGCTACGGGCCGCGCCGCGTCGATGCCGCGCTGCTGCTCCTGGCCACCGCCGGCGCTTTCGCGTTCGCCCGGGCTCCCTCGTTCGGCTTTCTCATCCTGGGACGCGCCCTGGTCGGCCTCGGCGTCTCGGTGTGCCTGATGAGCTCGTTCCAGGCGTTCGCGCTGTGGTACCCGAAAGAGCGTCTCGCCGCGATCAACTCGCGCGCCTTCGCGGTGGGCATCCTCGGCGCGGTGACGGTGACCGTGCCGCTCGAGATGGCGCTGCGCGTGACCGACTGGCGCACGATCGCGGCTTGTTTCGCGCTGGCAGCGCTCGCCGCCAGCGCCGCGGTGTTCTACGCCGCGCCGGAGCGCAAGCCCGTCGCCGCGCACGATTCGCTCGCCGTGGCGCTGGGCGGCGTGCGCGCGCTGATTGCCGACGCGGCGTTCCGGCGCACCGTGGTGATGGTCAGCGCCAGCCAGTGCGCGGCCATGTCCCTCGGCACGCTCTGGATCGCGACCTGGCTGCGCGACGTCGCCGGCTATGATCCGGTGCAGGTCGGACGCGGCCTGCTGGTGGTGAACGGCACCCTCATCGCCGGCTACCTCGCCTTCGGCCGCCTGGCCGAGCTGCGCGCGCGGCGCGGCGCTTCGATACTGCCGCTCATCGCCGGCGGCGTCGGCACGGCGTCGCTGTGCCTCGCCCTGCTGGCGCTCGGCGTGACCACCGGCGCGCTCGCGCTGTGGGCGGCATTCACCTTCTCGAGCAGCGCGGCGACACTCGCCTATGCGCTTTTGCTGCGCCGCTTTCCGGCGGAGATGGCGGGGCGCCTCAACACGACGGTCAACAGCTTCGTGTTTCTCGCCATGTTCCTGGGGCAGTGGCTGGCGGGACTGGTGCTCGAGCTCTGGCCGCGCAGCGGCGCCGGCTACGCGCCGCAGGCCTATCACTGGGCGCTCGGCGCGCTGTGGCTGCTGCAGCTCGCCGGGCTCGCCTGGTTCTGGCGCGGCCGGCGCCTGTTCGCGAACTGGTGAGCTAGGTGAAGTAGATGTCGCGGTACGAGGTATAGATCGACGCGCCGATCACCGGCCCGAGCACCAGCCAGCCCAGGCACAGCGGGATCGACGCGAGAACGGCGAAACCGAGCAGGATCAGGCCGTAGATGAGGAAGGGCACGGTGTTCTTCAGGCAGCCTACGAAGCTCGCCTTGAGCGCGTCGAACACGCCCAGCTCGTTGAACACCGCGAGCGGCGGCGCGAACCACATCGCCATAACGACTGGCAGCATCAACCCGAGGGCGATGAGCCAAGCGAGCAGGATCGAAAGCATCGCGCTCATCGTTGCACCTGTCAGATCGGGGCTGGCGCTGAGCATGACCCACACGCTCACTCCCGTCAGCAGCGCGCTGACCACGACGATCGCGAGCAACAGTGCAAGATAGATTGCGCCCACCGCGATCAGAGCGCCGAAGCGGTTGGTGAAGCCGGCGAACAGGTGTGCGATCTCCAGCTTGCGTCCCTCGTCGAGCGCTTTGGCGCCGATCACGACGCCGGCGGTGAACACCGGGGTAAGCAGGATGCCAAGAATGTTGCCGAAGGCGCGCATGAAGTAATACGCGATAAAAACAACGATGGCGATGATGGCGACGGCGACCCAGGTGCCGGGCTGGCGTTTGAAGAGCTTCCAGGCGCCGGCGATCCACGTCCAGCCGTGGCCGCTCGGCACGGGATGTCCTTCCGCGACGAAATTGCCCATGACAGGCCTCCCCCTTTGGCTACCTGTCCTTCAATCTTACTCTCACCGTGGCAATCGCCTTGGCCACCAGCGAGCCGTCCTCGTTTTTCGCCTCGCCGTCGACGAAGATCATGCTGCGGCCGTTCTTCAGCACCCGCGCCTCGGCGAGCAGCCGTGCGCCGCTGCCGCCGCCGATGAAGGAGGTGCTCATGTCGATGGTGATCACGCCCAGGGAATCCGGATGAAGCGTGCGCGCCGCGGTGCACAACGCGACGTCGAGGAGAGACATGATCACGCCGCCGTGGACCGTGCCGATGCTGTTGGTGAGATGGGGCTCGATCGGCAGCGAGAGCCGCGCGGTTCCCTCGCCGAGCGTCTCGGTGAGGATCTTGAGGTGCGAGACGAAGGGAATGCGCTTCTGGTAGTCGCGCGTGAAGGCGAGCCTGGCGTCGCCGGTCATATCACGCTCGCCCCGCCGTCGACGGCGATCGCCTGACCGGTGATATGGCGCGAAGCTTCGGAGGCGAGCAGCACCACCAGCCCTTTCAGGTCCTCGTCGTTCCCCAGGCGCTTGGTCGGCGTCCAGTCGCGGATCAGCTCGCCGGTCGTGCCGAGCGTCGCCTGGGTCATTTTCGAGGGGAAAAAGCCCGGGCAGATGGCGTTGACCGTGATGCCGTGCTGCCCCCACTCGGCGGCGAGGGCGCGGGTGAAGTTCACGAGGCCGCCTTTCGTGGTGTTGTAGGCAATGGTGCGCACGATGCGCGGATCCTGTCCCATCAGGCCGGCGATCGAGGCGATGTTGATGACGCGGCCCCATTTCGCCGGGATCATCGATTTCCTGCCGAGGATCTGGGTCAGCACGAACGCTGCCGTCAGGTTGAGGTTCATCAGCTTGTCCCAGGCCTCGAGCGGATGCTCCTCGGCGGGCGCGCCCCAGGTGGCGCCGGCGTTGTTGACGAGAATGTCCACCTTGCCGAATTTCTTCAGGATCGCGTCGGCGACGGGCGGGATGGTTTCGCGCTTTCCCATGTCGCATGCGAAGGAGGCGGCCTCGATGTTCTGTTTTTTCAAATGAGAAACTGCTTTTTGAAGCTCATCTTGTTTTCGTGCGGTCAGCGCGAGCTTCGCGCCCATCTCGCCCAGCGCTTCCGCCATCTGCAACCCGAGCCCGCGCGAGCCGCCGGTCACCAGGGCGACGCGGCCCTTCAGGCTCAGCAGATCTTGAACCTTCATCCCTTGAGCTGCAACGACTTGTACTCGAGAAATTCCTCGAGGCCGTAGACGCCGGCCTCGCGGCCGTGGCCCGACTGCTTGAAGCCGCCGAAGGGCGCGTTCATGTTGAAGGCGCCGCCGTTCACGTCCACCTGCCCGGCGCGGATGCGGCGCGCGACGCGCTGCGCGCGTGCTTCATCCCTGGACCACACCGCGCCCGCCAGGCCGTACACCGTGTCGTTGGCGATGCGCACCGCGTCTTCCTCGTCCTTGTAGGCAATGATGGACAGCACCGGGCCGAAGATTTCCTCGCGGGCGATGGTCATGTCGTTCCTCACTCTGCCGAACACGGTGGGCTTCACGTAGTAGCCGCCCGGCGGCACGCCCTCGGGCGGCTCGGCGCCGCCGGCAAGGAGCTCGGCGCCCTCCTGCAGGCCTTTCCTGATGTAGCCGCGCACGCGCTCGAGCTGCGCCTGCGAGCTGAGCGGCCCCAGCCTGGTGGTTTCGGCGAGCGGGTCGCCAACCGTGAAGCTCTTCGCGACCTCGGCAGCGATGCGGGCAGCGTCCTGATAAAGCGAATCAGGGACCAGCATCCGGGTCAGCGCGGTGCACGTCTGCCCCGAGTTGAGGTAGCAGCCGTTCACGGTGCCCTTCACCGCCGTGGCGAGGTCGGCGTCGTCGAGAATCACCGAGGCGCTCTTGCCTCCCAGCTCGAGGGCCACACGCTTGACCGACTGGGCCGCAAGCTCCGAAATCCGCTTGCCGGCGCGCGTCGAGCCGGTGAACGAGATCATGTCGATGTCGCGGTGCTTGACGAGCGCCTCGCCCGCGTCCGCGCCGAAGCCGGTCACCAGGTTGAAGACGCCCTGCGGCAGGCCCGCGGCTTCGATCGCTTCGGCGAGAATGAAGGCGTTGAACGGCGCGACCTCCGAGGGCTTGAGCACCACCGTGCAGCCGGCGGCGAGTGCCGGCGCCACCTTGAGCGCGATCTGGTGCAGCGGGTAGTTCCACGGCGTGATCGCGGCCACGACGCCCACCGGCTCGCGCGTGACCAGGGAATTTCCTACCCGTTCTTCGAATATAAATTCCTTCAGAAGTTTCGCGAAATTGGCGAAGTTGGCGATCGGCAGCCCGGCCTGGATGCGCCCGGCGAGCTTGAGCGGCATGCCGACTTCCTGCGCGATCGTTTTCGCCAGCTCGTCGGTGCGCGCCTTCAGGTTTGCCGAGATTTTCCCGAGCAGCTCCGCGCGCTGGTCGGCAGAGGTATTGCTCCAGGATTCAAAAGCGCGGCGCGCGGCGGCGGCGGCGGCGTCGACGTCCTTCGCGTTGCCGGCCGGCACGCGGCCCATCACCTCGCCGGTGCCGGCGTTGTGCACGTCGATCATTTCCCTGCCGGAAGGAGCGACCCAGCGGCCGCCGATGAACAGCTTTTCGCGGACGAGCATCCGATTCTCCTCGTGAACCGCGCCATTTTAGCCGAGTGTCCGAGATATACTCCGCGCGATGCCACGAAAAGCAAAAGCAGTGGTGTTCAGGGAGCTGAACAAGCCGGTGGTGGTCGAGGAGGTCACGGTAGAGCCGCCGCGGCGCGGCGAAGTGACCGTCAAGCTCGGCGCCTGCGGCGTCTGCCATTCCGATCTTTCGGCGACCAACGGCACGATCGCGATGCCGCCGCCGCTGATCCTCGGCCACGAGGCCGCCGGAGAAGTGGTCGAGCTGGGCGAGGGCGTGGACGGATTCGCCCTCGGCGATCACGTCGTCTCCTCGTTCATCTACATGTGCGGCAAGTGCCGCTTCTGCTCGGCCGGCCGCCCGGTGCTGTGCCTCGAGCAGGGCAAAGCGATCACCACGCTGCCCGACGGCACGCTGCGCACGCGCGACGCGCGGGGCGCTCCGCTCAACGTCTTCTCGGGCTGCGGCGTCATGGCGGAGTACGCCACGGTTCATGGCGACAATCTCGTCAAGATCGATCCGAAGATCCCGCTCGACCGCGCCGCGCTGGTAGGCTGCGCGGTGACGACCGGGGTCGGCGCCGTGATCAATACCGCCAAAGTCACGCCCGGGTCCACGGTCGCAGTGCTCGGCTGCGGCGGCGTCGGTCTGAACGTCATCCAGGGCGCGCGCATCGCGGGCGCAGCACGTATCATCGCCGTCGACGCGATGGAGGCGAAACTGCTGCTGGCCAAGAAGTTCGGGGCGACCGGCACGCTGCTCGCGAAGCCGGACGAGGACCTCGCCAAGGCGTTGAAGAAGCTCACCGGAGGCGGGCCCGACTATGCCTTCGAGTGCGTCGGCAACGGCGAGCTCGCCGCGGCCGCGTACCGCGCGATTTGCCGCGGCGGCGTCGCGGTGGTGGTCGGCGTGGCGAAGCCGGGCGACTCGACCGCGGTGCGCACCATGACGCTGCCGTTCGAGGAAAAGACGCTCACCGGCAGCTACTTCGGATCCTGCGTGCCGCGCGTCGACTTCCCGCGCATGCTGGGCCTTTACCTGGGCGGGCAGCTGAAGCTCGACGAGCTCATCACCCGGCGCTACTCGATCGACGAGGCGGCGCAGGCCTTCGCCGACCTCGAGTCGGGCAAGAACGCGCGCGGCGTGATCGTGTTCCCGCAATGAGCGGCCGCATCCTGATCGTCGACGATCAGCGCGCCATCGCGGAGATGATGACCGGCGTGCTGCAGGGGCGCGGCTACGAGGTGCTTACCGCCTTCGACGGCGAGACGGCGCTGCGCCAGGTGCACGCCGAGCGGCCGGACCTGGTGGTGTCGGACATCCTGATGCCGGGGATGGACGGCTACGAGCTGTGCCGCCGGGTGCGCGCCGATCCGCTCACCGCCCTGCTGCCGATCGTGCTCGTCACCTCGCTCGATCCGCAGGCCGAGCGCATCAACGGCCTGGAGGCGGGGGCCGACGATTTCCTGTCCAAGCCGGTCAACTGGGACGAGCTGTTCGCGCGCGTGAAGTCGCTGCTGCGCGTGAAGCGCCTGCAGGACGAGGTGACGAGCTGGAACATGGAGCTGGAGGGACGGGTGCGCGACCAGGTCTCGGAGCTCGAGCGGCTCTCCCGGCTGAAGCGCTTCTTCTCGCGCCAGGTGGCAGAAGCGATCATCGCCGGCGGCGAGGAGATCCTCAAGCCGCACCGCCGCGACATCACCGCGGTATTCCTCGACCTGCGCGGCTTTACCGCCTTCACCGACCGCGCCGACCCCGACGAAGTACTAGAGCTGCTGCGCGCCTACCACGTGACGCTCGGCGCGACCGTGGAGGAGTTCGGCGGCACGCTCGAGCATTTTGCGGGCGACGGCATGATGATCATCTTCAACGACCCGTTCCCGGTGGAGCGCCCCGCCGAGCGCGCGGTGCGCATGGCGGTGGCGCTGCAGCGCGCTTTCGGCCCGATTTCGGGCGCCTGGAAGAAGCTGGGCCATGACGTCGGCCTGGGCATCGGCATCGCGCAGGGCGAGGCGACCCTCGGGGTGATCGGCTTCGAGCAGCGCTGGGAATACGCCGCGATCGGCAACGTGCCGAACCTCGCGGCGCGGCTGTGCGGCGAGGCGGGCGCCGGCGAGATCATTCTCGACGCGCAGACCGAGCTCGCGGTCGCCGACATCGCTGAAACCGACCCGGTCGGGCCGCTGACGCTGCGCGGCTTTCAGCAGCCGATCGCGGCTTTCAAGCTGAAGGCGCTGAGGTAGTTCTCAGGCCACTTCGAAGAGGCCGGCGGCGCCCATGCCGCCGCCGATGCACATCGTGACGACGACGAACTTCGCCTTGCGGCGCCGGCCTTCGATGAGCGCGTGCCCGGTGAGCCGCGCGCCGCTCATGCCGTAGGGGTGGCCGAGCGCGATCGCCCCGCCGTTGACGTTGAGCCGCTCGTCGGGGATGCCGATGCGGTCGCGGCAATAGAGCACCTGCACCGCGAAGGCCTCGTTCAGCTCCCACAGGTCGATGTCGCCGACTTGCTTGCCGGTCTGCTCGAGGAGCTTCGGCACCGCGAGCACCGGGCCGATGCCCATTTCCTTCGGGTCGCAGCCGGCGACCGCGAAGCCGCGGAAGATGCCGAGCGGCTGCAGGCCGCGCTTTGCCGCCTCGCGGCCGCTCATCACCACCGTCGCCGCGGCGCCGTCGGAGAACTGGCTGGCGTTGCCGGCGGCGATGCAGCCGCCCTCGATCGCCGGCTTGATCTGCGATACGCCTTCGTAGGTGGTGTCGGGCCGGATGCCCTCGTCCTCGGCGGCGGTCACCTCGCGCATCGTCTCGGCGCCGGTATTCTTGTCGACCAGCTTCATCTTGGTGGTGATCGGCGCGATCTCGTCCTTGAACTTGCCTTCGGCGCGCGCCTTGGTCGCGCGCTGCTGGCTCTGCACGCCGAAGCGGTCCTGCTCCTCGCGCGGGATCTCGTAGCGCCTCGCGACGTACTCGGCGGTCTGCAGCATCGGCCAGTAGCTCTCGGGCTTGTGCCGGTGCAGCCACTCGTCCTGGAAGTGGTGCTTGTTCATCTCGTTCTGCACCAGCGAGATCGACTCGACGCCGCCGGCGACATAGATCTCGCCTTCGCCGGCCAGGATGCGCTGGCTGGCAAGCGCGATGGTCTGCAGGCCCGAGGAGCAGAAGCGGTTCACCGTCATGCCGGGCACCGAGCTCGGGCAGCCGGCGCGCACCGCGATCTGCCGCGCGATGTTCCAGCCGGTGGCGCCCTCGGGATTGGCGCAGCCGATGATCACGTCCTCGACCTCGTCGGCGTCGACCCTGGCGCGCTCGAGCGCGGCGTGCACCACGTGCCCGCCCATCTTCGCGCCGTGCGTCATGTTGAGCGCGCCGCGCCAGCTCTTGCAGAGCGGCGTGCGCGCGGTGGAAACGATGACTGCTTCGGTCATGGAAACTCTCCTCCGTCAGACGTTGAAGCGTTTTCCCTCTTTGGCGAATTTCGCAAGCAGCGGCGCGGGCTTCCACTGCGCGCCCTGGTAGCCCTTCTGGAAGCGCTCGATGGCGGCGAGCACCTTGTCGAGGCCGACGCTGTCGGCATGGAACATCGGGCCGCCGCGGTACGGCGGGAAGCCGTAGCCGGCGAGGTACACCATGTCGATGTCGGAGGCGCGCAGCGCGATGCCCTCCTCGAGGATGTAGGCGCCTTCGTTGGCGAGCGCGTACATGCATCGCGCGACGATCTCCTCGTCGGAAACCTGGCGCGTCTCGACGCCGATCTCCTTCCTGTAGCTCTGCAGGAGCGTCTCCACTTCGGGATCGGGAATGGGCTTGCGGTTTCCAGCCTCGTAGCGGTAGAACCCCTTGCCGGTCTTCTGCCCGAACCGGCCCAGCTCGCAGATGCGGTCGGCGAACTTCGAGTACACCATCTCGGGCCGCTCCTTGGCGCGCCGCTTCCTGATTTCCCAGCCGATGTCGTTGCCCGCCATGTCGTACATGGCGAACGGGCCCATGGCGAGGCCCCACTTCTGCAGCGCGGCGTCGACCTGGGCCGGCGTCGCGCCCTCGTCGAGCAGGAACAGGCTCTGCTGCACGTACTTCTCGAGCATGCGGTTGCCGATGAAGCCGTCGCAGACGCCGGAGACGACGGGCAGCTTCTTCAGGGTCTTGCCCAGCTTGAGCGTGGTGGCAAGCACGTCCTTGCCGGTTTGCTTTCCGCGCACCACCTCGAGCAGGCGCATGACGTTGGCCGGAGAGAAGAAGTGCGTGCCGATCACGTCCTGGGGGCGCTGGGTCGCCTCGGCGATCAGGTCGACATCGAGCGTCGAGGTATTCGTGGCGAGGATCGCGCCGGGCTTGGCCGTGACCTCGAGCTTCTTGAACAGGTCCTGCTTGACGTCCATGCGCTCGAACACCGCCTCGACGATGATGTCGGCGTCGCTCATGTCCTCCAGCTTCAGGGACGGCGTGATCAGGGACATGCGCCTTTCCATTTCCTCCTGCTTCAGCCGCCCCTTGGCCACCGTGCCCGCGTAATTGCTCCTGATGCTGGACAGTCCCTTGTCCAGCGCCTCCTGCTTCATCTCGACCACGGTGACCGGGATGCCGGCATTGGCGAAGCACATGGCGATGCCGCCGCCCATGGTGCCGGCGCCCACGACCGCCGCCTTGCGGATCTCGCGCACCGGCGTGTCTTCCGGCACGCCCGGGACTCTGGTGGTCTGGCGCTCGGCGAAGAACATGTGGCGCAGCGCCTTCGACTCGGTGGTGTTGACCAGGTGCGCGAAGCGCTCGCGCTCGAACTTGCGTCCCTCGTCGAAAGGCCGCGTCAGGGCGGCTTGCGCGCAGGCCACGATCTCGAGCGGCGCCGGATAGCCCTTCCACTCCCTCGCCACCTGCTCGCGCGCCTGGGCGAAGAACGCCTTCGGATCGCCGTCGACCTTCGCCTGCATGTCGCGGATGCGGCGGCGGGGCCGGCCTTCCTTGAGCAATCTGTGCAGAAAAAGCACGGCCGCTTCCAGCAAGTCCCCTTCCACGATCTCGTCCACCAGCCCCAGCAGTTTCGCTCTCTCCGCCGCGATGGGGTTGCCGCTGGTCATCATGCGCAGCGCCTCCGCCATCGCGATGATGCGCGGCAGGCGCTGCGTGCCGCCCGAGCCGGGAAGGAGGCCGAGCTTGACCTCGGGCAGCCCGAGCTGCGACTTGGGCAGCGCGATGCGGAAGTGACAGGCGAGCGCCAGCTCCAGGCCGCCGCCGAGCGCGAAGCCGCCGATCGCCGCGACCAGCGGCTTGGTCATCGCGTCCTGCTGGTCGTTGAGCTCGGCGAGGTCGGGCTTCTCGCGGGGCTTGTTGAATTCGCGGATGTCCGCGCCGCCGGAAAACGCCTTCGCCGAGCCGATCAGCACCGCCCCCTTTACCGCCGGGTCGCCTTCGGCCTTCTTCAGGTATTCCATGATCGCGGCGCGCAGCGCGTTGCCGAGGCTGTTCACCGGGGGGTTGTTCAGCGTGATGACGGCGATACCGTCACGGACGGAATAGTGAACAATGCGCTGCGCCGCTTCGCTCATGCATGGATCTCCAGGGGAATCGGGATTCTAGCCGCTTCGGGGGCGGCTACAATCCCCGCCGGAGATGGGGAGGACATGGTCCAATCCGAGGCGCAGCCCCTGCTGCGCGTAAAGGACGTGGCGGTGCACTTCGGCGGTATCGTCGCTCTGGACGGCGTGTCGTTCGAGGTGGCGCGCGGGCGCATCGTCGGCCTGATCGGGCCCAACGGCGCCGGCAAGACGACGCTCTTCAACTGCGTCTCGCGCCTCTACGATTGCGACCGCGGCGAGATCGCCTTCGACGGCGGGTCGCTGCTTGCCGTGCCGCGCCATCGCGTTGCCGCGCTCGGCATCGGCCGCACCTTCCAGAACCTGGCACTGTTCCGCAGCATGAGCGTGCTCGACAACGTGATGGTGGGCTACCACTGCCGCTCGCGCGGCGGCTTCCTCGCCAACGCGCTGCGCCTGCCGCACGCGGTGCGCGCCGAGCGCCGCACCGCGGCCAAGGCGCGCGAGGTGCTTGCCCTGCTCGGCCTTGGGGCTCTCGCGGCGAAGCCAGTCGCGGAGCTTCCCTTCGGCACGCAGAAGCGCGTGGAGCTCGCGCGCGCGCTCGCCTCGGAGCCCAAGCTCCTGCTGCTCGACGAGCCGGCGAGCGGCCTGAACCACGAGGAGGTCGGCGAGCTCGGGGCGCTGATCCGCGAGCTGCGCGAGCGCTTGCAGCTCACCATCCTGCTGGTCGAGCACCACATGAGCCTGGTGATGGGGATCGCGGACTGGGTGGTCGCGCTCAATTTCGGCCGCCGCATCGCCGAAGGCGCGCCGCACGAGGTGCGGCTGCATCCCGAGCTGGTTCGGGCCTACCTGGGGGGTTGATGCTGCTCGAGGTATCCGGGCTCCACGCCGCCTACGGCGCCACGCGGGTGATCCACGGGATCGGCTTCGCAATGGAGGAAAAGTCGATCACGGCCTTGCTCGGGGCGAACGGCGCAGGCAAGACGACGACCTTGCGCGCCTTGTGCGGCATGGTGAAGACCGAGGGCCAGATCCGTTTTCGCGGTGAGCGCATCGACGGCCGCAGCACCGAGGACATCGCGCGCCTGGGCATCGCGCACGTTCCCGACGGTCGCGGCACCTTCCTGAACCTCACCGCCGAGGAGAACCTGCGCCTGGGCGCATACACGCGCAGGGACCGTGCCGCGGTCGAAGCCGACCTGGAGCGCGTCTTCGGCTACTTCCCGCAGCTGAGGGCGCGCCGCGCGCAGCAGGCAGGGACGCTGTCAGGGGGCGAGCAGCAGATGCTTGCCGTATCGCGGGCGTTGATGCTCGCCCCCAAGCTGATGCTGCTCGACGAGCCGTCCTTCGGGCTCGCGCCGCTGCTGGTGCGCGAGCTGTTCGCCATCCTGCGCGCCATCAACGAGCGCGAGCGCGTCGGCATGCTGCTCGTCGAGCAGAACGCCGCCATGGCGCTCGATCTCGCCGACCGCGCCTACCTCATCGAGACCGGGCGCGTGGTGCTCTCGGGCACGGCCGCCGACATCAAGCGCGACGACGCCGTGCGGCGAGCCTACCTGGGCTACTAGGATGACGCTGGACGCCGTGATCTTGCAGGTGCTCGCCGGCCTCGCCACCGGCGGCATCTACGCCAGCCTCGCGCTGGCGCTGGTGATGATCTACCACGCCACCCACCTCGTGAACTTCGCCCAGGGCGAGATGGCGATGTTCACGACCTACATCGCCTGGAGCCTGATCAACGCCGGCATGCCGTACTGGCCGGCTTTCCTCCTTACGGTTGGAATCGCTTTTATATTGGGAATGTTCATTGAAAGAATCGTAATTCGGCCGGTCGAGAACGCGCCGGTGCTCGGCGTGGTGGTGGTGTTCATCGGGCTGCTCGTCATCCTGAACAGCGTCGCCGGCTGGATCTACACCTACACCATCAAGAGTTTCCCGAGCCCCTTCCCGCGCCAGCCGATCCTCGGCATCCACTACATCTCGGCGCACGAGCTCGGCGCCATCGGCGTGACGCTGGCCGTGCTCGCGCTGCTGTACGCCTTTTTCCGCTTCACGCCGCTCGGCCTGGCGATGCGCGCGGCGGCGCAGAATCCCGAGTCGAGCCGCCTGGTCGGCATCCGCGTCGGCTGGATGCTCGCGCTTGGCTGGGGCCTCGCCGCCGCGGTCGGCGCGGTCGCGGGCATGATGGTCGCGCCCGTCGTCTACCTGGATCCGAACATGATGAGCGGGATCCTGCTCTACGCGTTCGCCGCCGCGCTGCTCGGCGGCATCGACAGCCCGGGTGGCGCTGTGCTCGGCGGCTTCGCCGTCGGCGTGCTGGAGAACTTGCTCGGCGCGTTCGTCATCGGCAACGAGCTGAAGCTCGCTGTGGCGCTCGTGCTCATCGTCGGCGTGCTGCTGGTGAAGCCCTCAGGTCTCTTCGGCAGGGTGTACGTCACGCGCGTATGAGGGGAAGGATCCTATTCCTCGGCGTCCTGATCGTCGTTGCCTGCGCGCTGCCTTTCCTGGTCAGCAGCTATCGCACCTTTCAGCTCACGCTGGTGCTGGTGTACGCCATCGCGCTGCTCGGACTCAACATCCTCACCGGCTACAACGGCCAGATCTCTCTCGGCCACGGCGCCTTCTACGCCCTCGGCGCCTACTGTGCCGCGATCCTCATCGACAAGGCAGGCGCGCCGTACTGGGCGGTAGTGCCCGCCGCCGGCGGCGTCTGCCTCGTTGCCGGGTTCCTGTTCGGGCTGCCGGCGCTGCGCCTGGAGGGGCTTTATCTCGCGCTCGCCACCTTCGCGCTCGGCGTGGCGATGCCGCAGCTGCTGAAGTACCATCACCTCGAGAAGTGGACCGGCGGCGTGCAGGGCATCGTCATCGCGAAACCCGAAGCCCCGTTCGGAATTCCGCTGGAGGCGGACAGGTGGCTGTACTTCTTCACCCTGGCAGTGACCCTGATCATGTTTGTACTCGGCTGGAACCTGCTGCGTGGCCGCATCGGGCGCGCCCTGGTTGCGATCCGCGACCAGCACACCGCGTCCGAGGCGATGGGCATCCACAACGCGCTCTACAAGTCGCTTGCATTCGGAGTATCGGCCATGTTCACCGGCGTCGCGGGCGCCCTTGGAGCGCTCGCCGTGCAGTTCGTCGCCCCCGACAGCTTCGGCGTCTTCCTTTCGATCGTCTTTCTCGTCGGCATCGTGGTGGGCGGCCTCGCCTCGATCAGCGGCGCTCTCTACGGCGCGCTGTTCATCCAGTTCATCCCGAACATCGCCGACGAGATCTCGAAGGCCGCCCCGTGGGCGATTTTCGGCGCTTTCATGATCGGTTTCGTCTACCTGATGCCCAGCGGCGTGGCAGGCGCCATCCGGCTGCTTTTGACGAGGAGGAGAGCACCATGAAAACCAAGCTCGTTTGCATCGCAGCGATGCTGGCAGCGTTGGCCTTTCCGGCCGCCGCCCAAAAGAAGTACGACCCGGGCGCATCCGACACCGAGATCAAGATCGGCAACACCAACCCCTACAGCGGCCCGGCGTCGGCGTACGGCACGATCGGCAAGACAATCGACGCCTATTTCAGGATGGTGAACGATCAGGGCGGCATCAACGGCCGCAAGCTGACCTTCATCAGCTACGACGACGGCTACAGCCCGCCCAGGACGGTCGAGATGGCGCGCAAGCTGGTCGAGCAGGACCAGGTGCTGTTCCTGTTCCAGACGCTCGGCACGCCTTCGAACACCGCCATCCACAAGTACATGAACCTGCGCAAGGTGCCGCAGCTGCACGTGGCAACCGGCGCGACCAAGTGGAACGACCCGAAGAACTTCCCGTGGACCATGGGCTGGCAGCCGAATTACCAGACCGAAGCGCAGATCTACGCCCGACATATCCTGAAGACCCGGCCCGACGCGAAGATCGCCGTCCTCTACCAGAACGACGACTACGGCAAGGATTACCTCAAGGGCCTGAAGGACGGGCTGGGCGACAAGGCGCGCAGCATGATCGTCGCCGAGGCTTCCTACGAGGTGAGCGACCCGACGGTCGACTCCCAGATCGTGCAGCTGCAGTCCTCGGGCGCCAACGTGTTCTTCAACATCACGACGCCAAAATTCGCGGCGCAGGCGATCCGCAAGGCCTACGATATCGGCTGGAAGCCGGTGCACTACCTGAACAATGTCTCCATCTCGGTCGGCTCGGTGCTGACCCCGGCGGGCCTCGACAAGTCCGCCGGGGTGATCTCGACCGCCTATTACAAGGACCCGACCGACGCGCATTGGGCGAACGACCCGGCGATGAAGCAGTGGCAGGCGTTCATGAAAAAGTACTATCCGGAGGGCAGCCTGATCAACGCCTTCAGCGTCTACGGCTACACGGTGGCCGCGACGCTGCACGAAGTACTAAGGATGTGCGGCGACAACCTGACGCGCGAAAACGTGATGCGCCAGGCGGCGAGCATGAAGGGATGGCGCGTCGATACGCTGCTGCCGGGAATCACCATCACCACCAGCCAGGACGACTTCGCGCCGATCCAGTCGGTGCAGCTGCAGCGCTTCAACGGCAAGCAGTGGGAGCTCTTCGGCGAGGTGATCAGCGGCAATTGAGCCGCGCGGACACTTAGGAGAAGCAGCCATGCAGGGCCTGATGATGGACATGCCGCTCCTGATCAGCGGCCTGCTCCAGCACGCCGACCGGCACCACGCCGACGCCGAGATCGTCTCGAAGACTGTGGACGGGAGCGTGCACCGCTACACCTACCGCGACGCACATGCGCGCGCCCGCAAGCTCGCCGGCGCGTTGCAGCGCCTCGGCGTCCAGCCGGGGGAGCGGATCGCGACCCTCGCCTGGAACAGCTACCGGCATTTTGAGATCTACTACGCGGTCGCCGGCTCCGGGGCGGTGATCCACACGATCAATCCGCGGCTGTTCCCGGACCAGATCACCTACATCGCGAACCACGCCGAGGACCAGTACGTCTTCTTCGACCTCAGCTTCGCGCCGCTGCTGGAGAAGCTCGCGCCGCTGCTGAAGACGGTAAAGGGTTACGTCGCGATGTGCGCACCCGAGGCGATGCCGAAGGCGAATATCCCGAGCCTTCTTTGCTACGAGGCTCTGCTCGAGAAAGAGAAAGCCGATTTCCAGTGGCCCACTTTCGACGAGCGTACTGCGGCCTGCCTGTGCTACACCTCGGGCACTACCGGAAACCCGAAGGGCGCCCTCTACGGCCACCGCTCGACGATGCTGCACGCCTTCGGCGCCGCGCTGCCCGACGGCCTGAACGTATCGGCGCGCGACGTGGTGCTGCCGGTGGTGCCGATGTTCCATGTCAACGCCTGGGGGCTGCCCTATTCCTGCGCGCTGGTGGGCGCGAAGATGGTGTTCCCGGGACCGCACCTCGACGGCAGGAGCGTGTACCAGCTGTTCGAGTCCGAGGGCGTGACCATGAGCGCCGGCGTGCCGACGGTCTGGCTCGCGCTGCTCAACCATATGAAGGAGAACCGGCTGCGCTTCTCGACCCTCAAGCGCACCGTGATCGGCGGCTCGGCCTGCCCGCCGGCCATGATCAAGTCGTTCCAGGACGACTACGGTGTGCAGGTGCTGCATGCCTGGGGCATGACCGAGATGAGCCCGCTCGGCACGGTCGGCAGCTTCAAGGCGAAGCATGCGAAGGCGTCGAAGGATGCGCGCGACGCGCTCCAGTACAAGCAGGGGCGCGCCATCTACGGCGTGGACATGCGCATCGTCGGCGAGGACGGGACCGAGCTGCCCTGGGATGGCAAGGCGTTCGGCGACCTGCAGGTGCGCGGGCCCTGGGTCATCGACAGCTACTTCAAGGGCGAGGGCGGCAATCCGCTGAAGACGGACGAGCACGGCACGAAGTGGTTTCCGACCGGCGACGTGGCGACCATCGACCCGGACGGCATCATGCAGATCACCGACCGCTCGAAGGACGTGATCAAGTCGGGCGGCGAGTGGATCAGCTCGATCGACCTCGAGTGCATCGCGATGGCGCACCCGGCCATCGCCGAGGCGGCGGTGATCGGCATCAAGCATCCGAAGTGGGATGAGCGGCCGATCGTCGTCGCGGTGAAGAAGCCCGGCCAGGAGGTCTCGAAGGACGAGCTCCTCAAGTTCTACGAAGGCAAGATCGCGAAGTGGTGGATGCCGGACGACGTGGTGTTCGTCGCCGAGCTGCCGCACACCGCGACCGGCAAGCTCTCCAAGCTCACGTTGCGGCAGCAGTTCAAGGACTACCGGCTTGATCCGCGCTGAAACGATCAACAGCGTCGCGCACGTCGAGCTCGCGCGCCCCGAGAAGAAGAACGCGATCACGGCGGAGATGTACGTCATGCTTGCCGCAGCGCTCGCCGCGGCGGACGCCGATCCGCAGGTGCGCGCGATCCTGCTCCACGGCTCGCAGGAGTGCTTCACCGCGGGCAACGATGTCGGCGATTTCCTCAGCCGACCGGCCGGCGCGGAGCCGCCGGTCGTGGAGCTGTTCAAGGTGCTGCCCAGCCTCGCGAAGCCGATCGTCGCCGCAGTGGGCGGGCCGGCGGTGGGAATCGGCAGCACCATGCTCCTGCACTGCGACCTTGTGTACGCAGCGACCAACGCCCGCTTCCAGCTGCCGTTCGTGCCGCTGGGCATCGTTCCAGAATTCGCCTCGACCTACCTGCTGCCGCTCCTCGCAGGCTACCAGCGCGCCGCCGAGCTGCTGCTTCTCGGGCAGCCGTTCAGCGCGCAAAAAGCGCAGGAAATCGGCATGGTCTGCGAGGTCGTTCCTGCAGAGCAGCTTTTTGCGAAGGCCAGGGAAGCGGCCTCCACGCTTGCCGCGTTGCCGCCCGAATCCTTGCGGCTCACCAAGCGCCTGCTGAAGAAGCGGCATGGCGCGGCCATTGCGGAGGCCATCGCCGAGGAGACGAAGATCTTCAGCGAGCGGCTCTCGTCCCCCGAGGCGAGGGAGGCGATGTCCGCGTTCCTCGAGAAGCGCAAGCCTGACTTCTCGCGCTTCTAGGACCCTGCTTGCCTTTCTGGTGGCCGTCGACGTCGGCCACTACTACGGCGAGCCCGGCGTGATTTCCGCGAGCGGCCGCGCGGAATTCGAGTACAACCTCGAGCTGGCTTCACAACTGAAAGGTTTGTTGAATGAGGCGGGACTGAAAGTGCGCATGATCGGCGAGCGCGGCGACTACGCGATCTTGCACTACCGCACGCGCGACGCGGCGGGCGCCGATCTCTTTGTGTCGATTCACCACGACTCCGTGCGCCTGAGCCAGCTGCCGCACGCACACCGATTCTCCGGCTTCTCCCTTTTCGTGTCCCGGAAGAATCCCCAGGCCGACAAGAGCCTCGCCTGCGCCTCGGCCATCGGTGCGCAGCTGCGTGCCGCCGGCTTCACGCCGTCGCGCTATCATGCCGACCCGGTGCTCGGCGAGAACCGGCCCTTCGCGGACGAGATCAACGGCGTGCATTACTACGACAACCTCACGGTCGCACGCAGCGCGGCGATGCCTGCGGTGCTCGTCGAGGCCGGCGTGATCGTCAATCCCGCCGAGGAAGCCCGGCTGCGCGATCCGCGCCTGCGCGAGCGGATTGCGCGGGCGATCGCCTCCGGGGTGCTGGCTTGCCTTCCATAGTCTTCTTCTTCCTGCTCTTCACGGCGCTCCCGGCGCGCGCCGATCTCTATCGCTGGATCGACCCGGAAACCGGCGCCATCAAGTATTCGAGCTATCCCCCGCCCTGGGTGGGCGATGCCGAACGCGAGCGGCGCCTGCCGCCGGTGGAAGTGCTGCGCTACACGCCGCAGGGCACGGCGAGGACGCCGGAGGGAGACAAGGCGATCGCGCCGCTCGAGGAGCGTCGCAGGCGCCTGCTGCAGGAGCTGCTCGCGCTTCCCGAGCGCAAGGACCGCGGCCCCGGCGAGCTCCAGCGCCAGCTGCAGGCTTACCAGCAGCTCGCCTACGAGCTCGACCAGCTCGATCCCAAAGGCGCGGCGGCGCGCAAGGCCGAGGACTACGAGGTCATGGAGAGGGTCCGCAGGCGCCTGGAGGCCGGCGCGCGATGACGAGCGTGCGCGAGCTCGAGCACCGCGTCGGCGAGGAGATCGCGGTTTCCCCCTGGGTCGAGATCACGCAGGAGCGCATCGACACTTTCGCCAGGGCGGTCGAGGACTTCCAGTGGATCCATGTCGATCGCAGCCGCGCGCAGTCCTCGCCTTTCGGCGGCACCATCGCGCACGGCTTTCTCACGCTGTCGCTGCTCTCGCACCTGTCGGAGATGACCTTTTCCTTCAGCGACCGGCGCATGGGCGTCAACTACGGGCTCAACCGCGTGCGCTTCACCTCGCCGGTGCCGAGCGGCTCGCGCGTACGCGCGCGCTTCACGCTCTCGAAGTACGAGAAGCTCGACGGCAACGGCGTGCAGGTCACCTGGAACGCGGTGATCGAGCGCGAGGGCTCGGCCAAGCCGGCGCTCGTCGCCGAATGGATAGGCCGGCATTACTACTAATCAGGGACAGACCACGTTTTATGAAACCGCGTTGGAAGCAGCGACCTCCTGGCTCCAACTGGGGCGAGTTCGGCCCCGATGACCAGCGCGGCCGCATGAACCTGGTGACGCGCGAGAAGGTGCTGCAGGGCATCGCCGAGGTGAAGGCAGGGATTACTTTCTGCCTGTCGCTGCCGCTCGACTATCCCGGCGGCAGCGTGCTCAATCCCCGCAGGTCGCCGCCGAGACTGGCCGCCACGCTCCGCGGGGGCAAGCAAAACTTCTGCTTTCCCCTCGCCGCAGAGAACCCGGACTTCACCGACGTGGTCAGCGACGACCTCGTGCTCCTCACGCTGCAATACTCGACGCAGTGGGACTCGTTCGCGCATATCGGCAGCCGTTTCGATGCCGACGGCGACGGCGAGCGCGAGATCGTGTTCTACAACGGCTTTCGCGCCGGCGCGGACGTCAGGCCGGCGCCGGAGAGCCGGGCGGGCGAGCCCTGGGCGAAGTACGAGGGAACGCAGGCGCGCGCGCTCGGTATCGAGAACCTTGCCGAGCACGGCGCGCAGGGCCGCGGGGTGATGATCGATCTGCACCATCATTTTGCGCGCCGGCGCCACGCCGTGACCTACGATGAGCTGATGAAGGTCCTCGAGGAGGACAAGGTCGAAATCGAGGCGGGCGACATGGTGTGCCTCTACACCGGCTTCGCCGACGTCATCCTCGAGCTCGAGAAGAACCCGGACCCGAAGCTGCTGCACGGCACCTGCAGCGGCCTCGACGGACGCGACGCGCGGCTGCTGCAGTGGATCTCGGATTCGCGGCTCGCCTGCCTGATCGCCGACAACTACGCCGTCGAGATCATTCCGACGAGCCTGGCGAGCCCCAGGCCGCACGCCTCGATGCCGCTGCACGAGCACTGCATCTTCAAGAACGGCATCCATCTCGGCGAGCTGTGGTACCTCACCGGGCTGGCGCGCTGGCTGCGAGAGCATGGCCGCAACCGCTTCCTGCTCACCGCGCCGCCGCTGCGCCTGCCCGGGGCCGTCGGCTCGCCCGCCACGCCGATCGCGACGGTCTGAATTTGTTCGATTACATCGTCGTCGGGGCCGGCTCCGCGGGTTGCGTCCTCGCCAGCCGGCTCACCGAAAGCGGCCGCCGCAGCTTGCTTCTCCTCGAAGCCGGGCCGCGCGACACCGACTTCTGGATCCACGTGCCGCTCGGCTACGGCAAGCTGTTCGCGCGCACCGACGTCAACTGGGCGTACGAGTCGGAGCCCGAGCCGGCGCTGAACGACCGGCGCATTTTCACGCCGCGCGGTAAAGTTCTCGGCGGCTCCTCCTCGATCAACGGCCTGGTCTATATCCGCGGCCAGCGCGAGGACTTCGACGGCTGGGCGGTCCCGGGCTGGGGTTTCGACGATCTCCTGCCGTACTTCAGGAAGTCGGAGGACCAGAGCCGCGGCGCGGACCCATGGCACGGCGTCGGCGGACCGCTCGCGGTATCGGACCTGCCGCGTCACGAGCTGTGCGACGCCTTCATCGCGTCGGCCATGGCGCTGGGAATTCCGCGGAACGACGACTTCAACGGCGCCACGCAGGAAGGCACCGGCTACTACCAGGCAACGGCATCCCGCGGCCGCCGCTGCAGCACCGCGGTCGGCTACCTGCGGCCGGCCGAGAAGCGGCCGAATCTGAAGATCGAAGTCGACGCTCTGGCGACCAGGATCCACTTCAGGGATCGCCGCGCGGTCGGAATCGAGTTTCGGAAAAACGGCGAAATTCACACGGTCCGCGCAGGAGAAATCATCCTTTGCGGCGGCGCGTTCAACTCGCCGCAGCTTCTCCAGCTCTCCGGCGTGGGTCCGCGGGCGCTGCTCGAGCGCCACGGCATTCCGGTCGTGCACGACTCGCCCGGCGTCGGCGCGGATCTGCAGGACCATTTCTACGTGCGCACGTTCTGGCGCTGTCGCAAGCCGATCACGCTGAACGACGACATGATGAGCCTGCGGCGCATGGCGCTCGTGGGTCTGAGGTACTTCCTGTTCAGGCAAGGACCCCTGACAGTAAGCGCCGGCCATGCCGCCGCGTTCGTCCGCACCCGGCCGGACCTGAAGCGGCCCGACGCGCAGCTCTACTTCATCAATTTCTCGAGCGCCAAGCGCGGCGGGGTCCTGCACCGGCACTCCGGCTTCACCTGCGCCGTCTCGCAGCTCCAGGTGGAGTCGCGCGGCTCGGTCCACCTGCGCTCCGCGGACCCGGCCGCGGCGCCGGCCATCCGCTACAACTACCTCGCTACCGAGAACGACCGCCGCGTCATGATCGAGGGGCTGAAGCTCGTGCGGCGCATCGTCAACACGGCCCCGCTGCGCGATTACGTTCGCGCCGAATACCTGCCCGGGCCGGGGGTACAGGGCGACTCGGAGTGGCTCGACTACTGCCGCGGAATGGGAGAGACGGTGTTCCATCCGACTTCCACCTGCCGCATCGGCGCGGTCGTGGATGAAAAACTGAAAGTAAAGGGCTTGAGAGGATTGCGCGTCATCGATGCGTCCGTCATGCCCGCCGTGCCCTCGGGCAACATCAACGCCGCGGTGATCGCGATCGCGGAAAAAGGCGCCGACCTGGTCAAAGAGGACGCCTAGACGATGTGGGAAGCCGCCGCGATTGTTCTCATCGTCGTAGGGATATTGCTGTGGATCGACAGCCTTCGCGCTCGGGAGCGAGCCGTGGAAGCCGGGCGCTCGGCGTGCGAGCGCTATGATCTGCAGTTCCTCGACGAGACGGTGTCTTTCGCGCGCCTGCGCCTTGCGCGCGACGAAGAGGGCCGCCTCAGGATCGTGCGCACCTACACTTTCGAATTCTCCGAGACGGGAAACAACCGGCGCAACGGCGCGATCGTGATGCTCGGTCAGGACCCGAAAGACATCCGTTTGGAGCCCTATAGACTGCAATGAGCACGCGATGGCTCGAGGCGAAGGTGCTCGACAACCGGCACTGGACCGATACGCTGTTCTCGCTCCGCGTCGAAGGGCCCGGGCTGCAATTCGAGGCCGGGCAGTTCGTGCGCCTCGCCCTGGACATCGACGGCGAGCGCATCGCGCGCCCCTTCTCGTTCGTCAATCCGCCGGCGGACCCGGTCCACGAGTTCTACGGGATCGTGGTGCCTGGGGGGCCGCTCTCCCCGACACTCGCGCGCCTGCAGCCGGGCGATACGCTCTACCTGGCGCCCAACCCGGCCGGCTTCCTCGTGCTGTCCGAAGTGCCGGACGCCGAGACGCTGTGGCTCATCTCCACCGGCACCGGGATCGCGCCGTTTCTGTCGATCCTGCGCACCGAGGCGCCGTGGCTCAGATTCGGGAACGTCGTCCTGGTTCACGCGGTGCGTTACGCGAAGGAACTCGTGTACCGGGACTTAATTCTTGAAATTTCAAGAAAACAGAAGCTTCGTTACGTGACCTTCGTGAGCAGGGAACCCAATCCGGGGTCGCTGTCCGGACGCATCCCGGCCGCGGTGCGCGACGGCTGGCTGGAGCAGGCGGCGGGCCTCAAGATTGCTCCTGAGTCGTCCCAGGTGTTGCTGTGCGGGAATCCTGACATGCTGAAGGACGCCACCGCCGCGCTCGTGGAGCGCGGCCTGCGCAAGCACCGGCGCCGCAACCCCGGCCAGATCAGCGTGGAGAGCTTCTGGTGAGCGCCACCTCGAGGCTGAGCGCGATTCTCGCCACGCTGTCGCTGCTCGCCGGCTGCAGCGCGGTCCGGCTGGCTTACGACCACGCCGATACCTGGCTGCGCTGGCACGCGGGGAATTATCTCGATGTCCATGGCGAGCAGGCCGGGGAGCTCGACGAGCGCATCGATGCATTCCGCGACTGGCACCGCGCCACGGCGCTGCCGAAGTACGCACGCCTCTGCGAAGAAGCGGCGCGCCGCCTCGGCGGCGGTCTCTCGCGCGAGGACATCGTTTGGGGGTACGATTCCCTGATGGCGCAGGCGCGCGAAGGCCTGCGTGCGGCTGCCGAACGGATCGCCCCGTTGCTCGATCGTCTCAGCCCGGAGCAGGTCAGGCACATGGAGAAGCGGTTCGCCGAGGACAACCGCAAGTTCGCGCGCGAGAACCTGCGTGGCAGCGAGGCCGAGAGAAGGAAGCGACGCGCGACGCGCACGGTGGAGCGACTGGAGGACTGGGTGGGAAGGCTGTCCAAGGCCCAAATCGAGCGGGTCAGGCAATTCTCGGAGCGCGCGCCGCTCTACTACGAGATGCGCGACCGCGACCGCAAGCGGCTGCAGGGCGAGCTGCTCGCCATGGTCCGCGCCCGGGAGGCGCAAAAGCGGCTGCCCGAGCGCGCCGCGAACTTCGACCACGGGCGCGACCCCGCCTACGCCGCCGCGAGCGAGGCGGCGCGGCAGGAGTACTTCGCCCTGCTGCTCGATCTCGACCGCACGCTGAGCGCCGAGCAACGCGTCAGGGCGGTGGCCACTTTCCGCCGCTACGCCGACGACTTCACGCTCCTCGCGGGCCAGGCAGCCCCGGAACAGCCGCCGCGGTGAACGACCCCGCCCTGCGCGGCATCAAGCCCGCGCTCGAGTCGCCGGGGGAGAGCTATGCCGGGCGCACCCGGTATACGCAGCTCGAATACGAGGCGCTGCTCGCCAACGCCTCGATCGGCATCGCCTTCACCCGCGAGCGGCGCGTGTTTCTCTGCAACCCGATGTTCGCCGAGATGTTCGGCTGGAGCGCGGAGGAGCTGATCGGCCAGAGCGGCGAGGTGATGTACCCCAGCCGCGAGAGCTACGAGGCGCTCGGCAAGATCGCGGTGCCGATCCTTTCCGCGGGCCGGCAGCTCGACCTGGAATGGGAGCTGCGGCGCAAGGACGGCTCGACGTTCCTGTGCCGCATGATCGCCAAGGCGCTCGACGCCGGGAACACGCAGCGCGGCACGGTCTGGATCGTCGAGGACGTCACCGAGCGGCGGCGCGCCGACGAGCGCGCGCAGCGCGCAGCCGCCGAGCAGGAGCTGATCCTCGACAATGCCTCGGTCGGCATCGCGTTCGTGCGCAACCGGGCGATCCGGCGCTGCAACCGTTTCCTGGAGGACATGGTCGGCGCAGGCCCCGGCGAGCTCGTCGGCGCGAGCTCCGCGGTGCTGTTCGCCACGGAGGAGGGATGGCGCGAGGCGGGGCTGCTTGCCTATAGCACCACCGCCCCCGGAGAAACGCACGACAGCGAATGGAAGTTCAAACGCCGCGACGGCTCCGTGTTCCATTGCCGCACCCGCGGCCGGCGCATCGATGCGGGGGGCGAGGAGCAGGAATGGATCTGGAGCTTCGAGGATGTCACGGCCGAGCGCGAAGCCGAGGCGCGCGTGCAGCAGGCCCTGGACGCCCTCGAGCGCAAGGTGGCCGAGCGCACCGCGGAGCTGGAGGACGCGAAAGCCCGCGCCCAGCACCTGGCCGGCCATGATGCGCTGACCGGGCTTCCCAACCGCAGGGTCCTGGAAGACCGGCTCAGCCAGGCGCTCGCCCTGAGCTACCGCAACCGGCAGCAGACCGCGGTGATGTTCATCGACCTCGACCGCTTCAAGACCATCAACGACTCGCTCGGACACGGCGTGGGCGACGCGCTGCTCAAGGAAGTGGCGCAGCGCCTGGTGAAGCAGCTGCGCGTCGGCGACAGCATCTGCCGCATCGGCGGCGACGAGTTCGTGGTGGTGCTGCCCGAGGTCAAGCGCTCCTCGGACGTCGCCGGCGTGGCGCAGAAGGTGATCGAGCAGCTGTCGAATCCCGCGCTCATCGAGGAGCGCGAGCTGGTGGTCACGCCCTCGATCGGCATCAGCGTCTTTCCCGACGACGGGCGCGACGCCGAGACGCTGATCCGCAACGCCGACGCGGCCATGTACCACGCGAAGGAGATGGGCCGCGCCAACTACCAGTTCTTCACCGAGCAGATGAACCTGGCGGCGTCGCGCCGCCTGGCGCTGGAGAGCGACCTGCGGCGCGCGCTCGGCCGCGACCAGCTGCGCGTGCACTACCAGCCGATCGTCGCGGTGGAGAGCGGGCAGGTCGTGGCGCACGAGGCCCTGGTGCGCTGGCAGAACCCGCATCGCGGTCTCGTCGGCCCGGCGGAATTCATCCAGGCGGCGGAGGAGACGGGCCTCATCCTGAAGATCGGCGAATGGGTGCTGCGCGAAGCCTGCCGCTGGGCGACGTTCATCGGCGCGGAGCGCGGCCTGCAGGTTTCGGTAAACCTCTCCCCCCGCCAGTTCAACGACCCCAAGCTGGTGCAGCTCGTCGCCAGGGTGCTCAGGGACAGCGGCCTGCCGGCGCGGCTGCTCGAGCTCGAGATCACCGAGTCCACCGCGATGCAGCACAGCGACGTCGCGTTGAGCACGCTCAACAGCCTGAAGGAGCTCGGCGTGTCGATCGCCATCGACGATTTCGGCACCGGCTACTCGAGCCTCGCCTACCTGAAGCGCTTCCCGGTGGACAAGGTGAAGATCGACCGCGCCTTCGTCGCCGACGTGCCCGGGGACGAGGACCAGAGCGCCATCGTCGCGGCGATCGTGGCCCTCGCGCACGCGCTCGAGATCAAGGTCATCGCCGAAGGCGTCGAAACCGCGATGCAGCGCGAGTTCCTGAGGAATTGCGGCTGTGACTTCCTGCAGGGCTATCTCACCGGGCGGCCGCTGGATGCCGACAGCGCGGCCAAGGAATATCTCTAGCTTGCGCGTTGCCGCGCTTGCCGGCCTGATGCTCGCCGTCGCGTCGGCCGGCGCTGCGGGCGATCCAGGCCTGCGCGTGCAGGAGATGTACGTGCGATCCATCGCCAAAGCCCCTCCGGCAGGCAAGCGGCAGCGTTTCGATTTCCTCGTCTTCTATGCCGACGGCGCCGCCTATCGCGGCGATGCGAGCTTCTTCGCCAACGAGAGCCTGGGCAAGGACCGCCTCGGCACCTACCAGGCTGTCGGAGACGACATCCGCATAAGCTGGCCTGCCGGCAAGACCGAGGTGATGCGCCGCCGCGGCGAGCGGCTGAGCGGCGCGGCCGGAACGCGCTGGCAGCGCCTGCCCAAGGTCAGCGGGCTGCGGCTGCAAGGCACTTATGCCATCGCCGCCCGCACTGCGGAACCGGTCTGGATCGAGTTCGGAAGCGACACTACGTTCTGGGACCAGGGCGTGATTCGGCACGCCGCGAATCTCGAGGTCCTGGAAAGAGGAGTGCCTGCGCCGCAAGGCGGCGGAGGAACCTACAGCCTCGACGAGTACACGCTCACCCTGAGCTATGCCGGCGGGCCGGCTGCGAGGATGTTTTTCTGCATCCTCCCGGGCGAAAAGGACCTGGCGCGCCCGAAGCGGCTTGTCGTCAGTACCTACCTCTTCGAGTTGAAGCAGTAGGGCCGTGAAACGCGAATCGTTCGCGGCCGGCATGCGCGCGGCAGTGCCGGTCGTGCTCGGCTACCTGGGCATCGGCATCGCCGCCGGCGTCGTCGAGCGCGCGGCCGGCCTGTCGTACGCCGAAGTACTGCTGATCTCCGCGGTGCTGTACGCCGGCTCGGCCCAGTTCGTCGTGACCAGCATGCTGTCGCTCGCCAGTTCTGCCTCGGCGATCGTGCTCACGGTGTTCTTCCTCAACCTGCGCCACCTGCTGCTTTCCGCGGCGCTCGCGCCGGCGCTGCGCGGCGTTCCGGCGTGGAAGAACGCGCTTCTCGGCCTGCAGCTCACCGATGAGACGTTCGTGGTCGCCTCCGGCCGGCGGCCGCTTTCCCCGGCCTGGATGGCGGGGCTGAATCTCGCGGCGTGGAGCGCCTGGGCAATGGCCAACCTCGCCGGCGCGGCGCTCTCGGGCGCGGCGCGCGACACGCGCACGCTCGCTTTCGCGCTGCCCGCGATGTTCGCGGGGCTGCTCGTGCTCCAGGTCAGGATCCAGCCGCGGCTGCGCGGGGCGCTGGGGGTGGCGCTTTTTTCCGGCGCTGCGGGCGCCGGCATCCAGCTCGCCGCGCCGGGCCCCGGGGCGGTCATCGGCGCGACCGTGCTGGGGGCGACGCTGGGACTCTCGCTCGAACGATGGAAGTCCGGCCCGAAATCCTCGCGCTAGTGCTCGGCTGCGCGCTGGTCACCGCGGTGCCGCGCGTGCTGCCGCTCGTCGCGCTGTCGCGGCTCGAGCTGCCGCCCTGGCTCGCCGACTGGCTGCGTTACGTGCCGATCGCGGTGCTCGCCGCGCTGCTCGCGATCGAGCTCCTTTCGGCGGGCGCCGCCGGCCTGCCGGCGATCACGGCGGCGTTCGCGGTCGCGGCCGCGACGCGCAGCCTCCTGGGCAGCGTGATCGCGGGCGTTGCGCTCTACTGGCTCCTAAATTGAGCGGCGGCGCTTTTGCTCTAGAAGCTCTTCGATGCCCTCGATGTTGATCTCGACGCCGAGCATGTTCGGATTGACCTCGAGCGCGCGGCGGAACCAGGCGAGCGAGCGCTCGTAATCCTCGAGCTTGAAGTAGATCTGCCCGAGGCCGGACAGCGCGCCGAAGTGCTGCGGGTTGCGCTTCAGCACCTCGGCGCAGTCCGCGATCGACTTCTCGTACTCGCCGGCGAGGTAGTACGCCGTGGCGCGCCGGTTCCAGCCTTCGGCGAAATCGGGCTTCCTCCTGATGATTTCCGAGAACGTCGCCACCGAGTCGGCAAGCCGTCCTGCCTGCATCTCGCCAGTGCCGCGCGCCATCCGGCGGTCGATCTCGTCGTCGCCGGAGCGGCCCCACAGCAGCCACAGGCCCTGCTCGGCGAATTCTCGCACGGTCTCGCTGTCGTCGCGCAGCCGCTCGTGCAGCAGCGGCGCGTCGGCCATCGCGCCGCGGCTGGCGATCCAGTTGACGGCTTCGGCGCGCGTCGCCTCGCTCGGGCTGCGCAGCCCGGCGAGCGCCTCGCTGCGCGACTTCGGCGGTGCGGGGAATGCAGGCGTGGCAGCGGCTGTTAGCATTACGACCGCAACGAGCAAGGAGCAGAGATGAAACCGCTGCATCGTTCCCTGATCATAGCGTTGATTGCGCTGCCAGGAATAGGGCTCGCCGCCGAAACGCCCTCCATGTCGAGCGCACCGCGCGACCCGGTCCTCGAGCAGTTCGCGGCCGCTAAGGCGAAGAACGAGTGGGGCGAGGCGCAGGCGACCCTGCGTCAGGCGCTTGCAAGAAATCCCGACAACGCCGACTACCACAACCTGTACGCCTACTCGATCCGCAAGGGTCCGAACCCGGACATGAGCCTCGTCTTCAAGCATTACAACGAGGCGCTGCGCATCGATCCCGATCACCGGGGCGCGCACGAGTATCTCGGCGAGGCCTACCTGATGGTCGGCAATGTCGCCAAGGCGAAGGAGCACCTCTTGGTGCTCGACAAGCTGTGCTTTCTCCCCTGCGACGAGTACAGCGATCTGAAAAAGGCGATTGCCGACTACGAGAGGAAGCAGGTCTCCAGATAACCTGCTTCATTTCGCGGAGGAGTTGCTGAGTAATCTTACGCCCTACAGCGTGTAGCCAAATCTCGACGTTCATGATCCGAACAGCGTGGCGCGGGCGCCTCGCATGATTTATTACGCGCAACAAACTCCACGTAATTTGCATCTTGGACAAAGGGAGCTTGAAACGGACCGTCCATGGACGGCACCTCCAGGACTCTTGAGTTCATGGGTTTTTTCCTATCACTCGAAAGGAGCAACGCACATGAAAAGGAGTTGGAAGATTGTCGGGCTTGCGCTCGGAGCTCTGCTGCTGAACGCGTCACCGGCGTTTGCCGACCTCAAGAGCGTTTTCACCGCTGTTTGCATAGCGGACGACGATACCCTCATCGCAACTGCCGGCCCCACAACAAAGGACGGAAAACCCGTCGCGTTTTGTTCTTCTCCTCCTGAGTCGAATTGCAGAAGCCTCATGATCTGCATGGACCAGGCCGGCTGGCATGTCATCCACGACACGCGATATGCTGGAGCATGGTTCGACCTTCGGGTTAGTACTCCTGGTACGCCGCTCTACAAATTGATCTTCCAGAAGGATTGACGCGAACCTGCGCTCGATGATCCGAATCGAAAACTGGAGGAAAACGATGCGTTACAGAGTGTTTCACCGTTGGATTTTTGTGGCACTCTGCGTGCTGTCCGTGGGCCTGCTGGAATGGCCCGCACGCACCAGAGCTCAAAGCCTCGGCGGCATCACCGGTACGGTGACCGGGACCGTGACCGGGATCGTCGGGACCGTGCCCGGGATCGTCGGCGGAACCACGACGGTCCTGGGCGACGCGGGGACGCTCGCGCCAGGTTCGCTTGATTCTCTGTACAGCGAACTCGACTCGATCAGCACGTCCCTGGTTTCGGCAGAGGTTCCAAGCGCGCGGGTGATCGGCTACGCGGACCAGATTGCCTCCGATTCCTATCTCTCCTCGCTCAACCTCACCATCGCCGGAATCGCCATCGCCGCCGCTTCTGCGGAAGCGGCAGCCCGGGGGCCCTTGGACGGCAGCCCCGGCGACGCCACCTCGTACATTTCCAGCCTCTCGATCAATGGAGTGGAAGTCCTGATCGACGGGACGGTGAACCAGACGGTCGCTATCCCCGGCGGCCAGGTGGTGATCAACGAGCAGCAGGTCCTCTCGGACGGCACCCTGGTCGTGAACGCGCTGCACGCGACCGTCTCTGGCGTTGCGGACGCCGTGGTCGCATCGGCGACGGCGGGCCCCAGCGGCGGGAACGCGAGCGCGGTGAAGGCGACGACCTACTGAGGGCGGACTGTAACGGCGGGCGAGTGCGTCGGACGGAGCGGGCCCGTGGCCCCTCCGTCCGTTTCACGAGCAGCCCCCTTCGCGCTTTTCTCACCCTCCTAGGCTGAGAGCTTCCTGACCGCTCTTTCGTAGTACCTGCTCTCAATCCGCGTGCGAAGCAAGGCAAGCTTCTTCAGGGCCTTCGCGCGCGCTGCGGCGTCGTCCCCGGCATCTGCCGCCACGAAGCGCTCCAGCTGCGCGATCTCATTGAGCGTCTGGACCTCCGCCGGCACGAAGCCGCCATTTTCCGCGCGAAATGGCTTCGGCGATCTTCTGTTCTGCGAGAAAATCGAGCATCAGCATGGCCTCGAGAGCTTATCGTACTGCGCCAACCGACGCGACGACGTTCTACCCGCGCCTCATCGGCCGGCACGGCGCGGTGGCCGGCAATTCCTATCTGTCCGTCAACGCCGGCGTCGACGTGCTCAAGGCGGGCGGCAACGCGATCGACGCAGCGGTCGCGGCGTGCTTTGTCGAGGGGCTGGTGAATCCGCACATGCACACCATCGGCGGCGAGTGCCCGATCCTGCTGCGCAGCGCGGGGAGCGACGAAGTGGTGGCGCTCAACGGCAACATGGCGGCGCCGGCGCGCGCCACGCCGGAGGAATTCCGCCGCCGCGGCCTCGATCACGTGCCCGACGAGGACATTCTCGCGGCCGGCGTTCCCGCCGCGTTCGGCGCGCTGCTCACCGCGCTCGAGCGCTACGGCACGATGCCGCTGCGCGAAGCGATCGCGCCGGCGATCGAGCTGGCACGCGATGGATTTCCTGCGTCGCAGGGCCTGGTCAACCAGGAGAAATATGGTCTCAGGTATTTGAGCGACCAATTCGAGCGCTGGCCGGCAAGCAAGATCCTTTACATGCCGGTCCCTGAAGTCGGCGCGCTGGTGAAGAATGAGGCGCTCGCAAGAACGTACGACTACCTCGCGAATGCAAAGGACCCCCACGAGGCGTTCTACCGGGGCGAGATCGCTGCGGAGATCGCGCGCTTCTCCAGGGAGCGCGGCGGTCTGCTCGAGCGCGCCGACCTGGAGGGTTTCCAGACCCGGGTCGAGGGGCCCGTCAGCCTGCGCTTCGGCGAGGCGACGATCTACAAGTGCGGCTTCTGGTCGCAGGGGCCGGCGATGCTGCAGGCGCTCGCCATCATGCGGCGCTTCGACCTGCGCGCGATGGGGCCGGGCAGCGCCGATTACCTGCACCTCCTGATCGAGGCCACCAAGCTCGCCTTTGCCGATCGCGAGCAGTACTACGGCGATCCGGCGAAAGTGATGATCCCGGCGGATGTGCTCCTTTCCGAGGCTTACTCAACACAAAGATCCTCTTTGATCGATATGAGAAAGGCGAGCGACGAGCTGCGTCCAGGCGACGCCTGGCACAATGCCGCGTTGCTGCCCGCCGAGGAGCGCTTCACGCCGCAGCCCTGGGGGCCTGGCACCGTGCACGTCGACGCCGTGGACGCGAAAGGCAACATGGCGTCGTTCACGCCGAGCGGCGCGTGGATCAGGTCGGCAGAGGTGATCGGCGCGCTCGGTTTCCCGCTGTCGACGCGCATGATGACGTTCTATCTCGGGCCGGCGAATCATCCCAACGTGGTCGCGCCCGGCAAGCGCCCGCGCACCACGCTCACGCCTTCACTCGCGTTCCGGCGCGGCAAGCCGTGGATGACCTTCGGCACGATGGGCGGCGACCAGCAGGAGCAATGGTCGCTGCAGTTCATCCTGTACCGCGAGGCGTTCGGCATGACCATTCAGCAGGCGATCGAGGCGCCCAAGCTGTCCTCGGACCACTTCCCGGGCTTCTTCGCGCCGCACGATCACGCGCCGAAGCACGTGCGCATCGAGGCCCGCTTCGGCGCCAAGGCGATCGACGAGCTGCGTCGGCGCGGCCACGCCATTGAGGTGGCGCCCGACTGGACCGAGGGCTTCATTTCCGCCGCGCAGCTCGACGAGGAGACGCGGCTGCTCGAGGCCGGCTGCGACCCGCGCGGCTCGAAATCCGAGACTTTCCCGTCTTTCGCTTACGTCTGGTAGGAAACAGGGACAGACCACGTTTTCCGCGCGAATGTAGTCCTGCGCCGTCCTGGCGCGTTACGCGCTAAGGGGAAGTGGCCGGATGCCAGAGCATAGGGATCGAATCGCTGAAGAACCGCTTGAACCGCGCATCCTCCTTTGCGTTTCAGCTTTCAGCGGTGGAATTCGCTCATTTGCGGTCTCCCCGCCCGCCATCGCACCCGCAAACGCCCGATCAGATGCCGAGTTCGCGGAACTGGTCGCAAGTTGCGACCAGTTCGAGCCGGGCAGCGTTTGTGACTGGCTCAAGCCGTCACCGTGGAGTCAGCTATCGCCCGTGGGCATTCACAGAGCATGGCGCCCTCATGGCCGCAAATCTGCTCCGCAGCGAGCGCGCAGTTCAAATGAGTATCTTCGTCATCCGCGCGTTCGTGCGGTTACGGGAGCACGTCGCGTCTACCGCAAACTGCAGCCCTTGCTCGCTCCGCCTTCCGAGGCGCCGAAGCGCCGCATCGGCTTTTAGCGCCGCGTTTTCTTCCGTCTCGACTTTGCGGGAATCGGGCTCTGACCCCGATTTCCGAGTTTTTTCCGCGCCAGCGCCGCGCCGGCGGCCAAGGCGCGAAGTTTCTTCAATGCAACTTCTCTGTCCATCGGCGCCATGCCGCAGTTGGTGCAGGGAAATAGGTGGTTTGCGGGGACGAACTTCAGCGCGCGCTCAATGGTCTCGGCTACCTGCTGAGGGGTTTCCACTGCATCGGTCGCGACATCGATCACGCCGACTAGAACATCCTTCCCCTTCAGAAGCTTCAAGAGCTCGATCGGCACTTTCGAGTTGATGCACTCGAGCGAGACCTGCTTGATGCGGCTCTTCGCCAGGGCCGGGAAGATCTCCGCGTACTGGCGCCACTCGCCGCCGAGCGTCCTCTTCCAGTCGATGTTGGCCTGGATGCCGTAGCCGTAGCAGATGTGCACGCAGGTGGTGCACTTCAGGCCCTCGATCGCCCGGTGCAGCGCATCGATGCCCCAGCGCTTCACGTCGTCCAGGTACACGTTGAAGGCCGGCTCGTCGAACTGGATCACGTCGACGCCGTCCTTCTCGAGCGCGCGCGCCTCCTGGTTCAGCAGCTCGGCGAAGGCCATTGCGAGCTTCACCTTGTCGCGGTAATGCTCGTCGGCGATCGTGTCGACGATGGTCATGGGGCCGGGCAGGGTGATCTTGAGCTTGCGCCCGGTGTGCCCGCGCGCGAGCCTGGCTTCGACCTCGTGCACGCGCCCTTTCAGCCTGAGCGGCCCGCTCACCACCGGGACCATGGCGTCGTAGCGGTTATCCCGGATGCCCATCTTCACCTTGCGGCTGAAGTCGATGCCGTCGACGAACTCGAGGAAGCCGTGGACGAAGTGCTGCCGCGACTGCTCGCCCTCGGTGACGATATCGATGCCGGCGTCCTCCTGCTCCTTCAGCCAAAGCAGCGTCGCATCGCGCTTCGCGCGCTCCAGTTCGGCGCCGGAAGCGCGCCAGGCCGGCCAGAGCTTGTTGGGCTCGGCCAGCCAGGCCGGCTTGGGCAGGCTGCCGGCAATGGTGGTCTGAAACCTGTCGTGGATTTGAGACATCGTGGGTGGCTCCTAACTATAATTCTCCGCCATGGGGGCTGCAGCGCCCGTAACGGTCCTCCACGCAGGCGGCTGCCACTGCGGCCGCGTGCGCTTCGAGGTCACCGCCCCGGCCGAGATCACCGTCGCGGAGTGCAACTGCTCGATCTGCGCCAAGGCCGGGTTCCTCCACCTGATCGTCCGGAAGTCCGATTTTCGCCTGCTGCAGGGCGAGGAGTCCCTGGCCACCTATACCTTCAATACCGGGACTGCCAAACATGTCTTTTGCAAAGTCTGCGGAATCAAGTCATTCTACGTTCCGCGGTCCCACCCGGACGGGTTCAGCGTCAACGCGCGCTGCCTCGACCCGGGGACCGTGGACCGCATGGAGGTACGGCCTTTCGACGGCGTTAACTGGGAGTCTTCGGTAAAGGAGAAAAAATGGTCAGACTGATCATGGTCGCCGCATCAACAGCCGCTTTAATGCTGGGGCTTTCTGGGTCGGCTTGGGCGCAGGGCATGAGGAAGGACTGCAACGAGCTGAAGGGCGAGATCGAAGCCAAGATCAAGGCGAACGGGGTCGAGAAATTCACCCTCGACATCGTCGACGCCGACGCGCAGACCGACGGCAAGGTGGTCGGCACCTGCGACGGCGGCACCAAGAAGATCGTCTACAAGCGCGGCTAGCGCGTCTCCTGCCGGGCCGTTCGCAGCCACAAGGCTGCGGCGGCTTGGGCGGCGGGTAGCGGCCCGAACGCGGGGCTACCCCTGTGCCGGCACGAGCTTGCCGCCGAGCACCGTCGCGCTCGGGAAGAGCCGCTGCCGGCCCGTCCGCACGTTCCTGTAGTTGTCGACGAATTCGAAGTTACCC